>Ga0209935_1000204_pt1 | contig 200285 bp, 161 predicted proteins | sample ThiBio_1000_plan_2_FD_183958 | JGI IMG/M metagenome (GOLD analysis project Ga0209935, IMG submission 183958) | Wastewater bioreactor microbial communities from Cape Town, South Africa - Thiocy_cont_1000_plan (SPAdes) | ecosystem: Engineered > Bioreactor > Thiocyanate-remediating >...
GCACGGGCGCTGTGAATCTCAACGACAATAGCACGGTGCTGACCTTCGCGCAGACTTCAGACTATACGTTTGCAAACAACATCACGGGAGTCGGAGCCTCGTCAGGCGTGACAAAAACAGGAACGACAACGCTCACATTGACTGGAACCAATACCTCAAGCGGAGGGACCGTGGTTCGCGGAGGAGCCATCAAGGTGGCTTCCATAAATAACAACCTGGGAAGCGGTCCCATCAAACTGGGGAGTCTATCAACCGACAGCGGCAGCCTGATTTACAACGGCTCCGGCGAAACCACATCCAAGACGTTTCAGATCAGTTCCTCCACTTCCGCACTACAAGCCGATGGTAGCGGGGCACTGATTGTAAGCACCGGAATTTCGGGAGCGAACAGCGGAGTCAAGAATTTCACGCTTCAGGGCAGCAGCACGGCTGCGAACTCCATCGGCGCCATCACCAATGGATCGGCCACCACGTTGAACCTGGTCAAGGCGGGAACTGGGAAATGGGTTTTGACCGGAACGAATACCTATAATGGCACGACAACAGTGTCGGCCGGCACGCTGCTCATCGATGGAGACAGTTCCGCAGCAACAGGCGCTGTCACGGTAAACTCAGGAGCATCCATCGGTGGCGACGGCACGATAGGTGGTAGTCTCGCGTTGCTGTCCGGCTCGAAATTTGTCTTCAGCTTGGCAAATACGCTGACGGTGAACGGCGCTTCCGTGACCTTCGGCGGATTCAGTGTGGCAGATCTGGTCGGGCTTTCCTCCGCGACAGCCTCGGGCACCTATACACTCATCAACGGCTCCGCCACGGTCAACCTGACCAATGTCTCGAATGTCGGCAGCTCCAATGCCTACGACCTCGGCGGTGGAAAATCAGCGTACTTTCAGGCAAGCGGGCTAAACCTGGTTGTGATACCTGAACCCTCGACAATCGCACTGTTGATTGGAGCCGGCCTTTTCCTGGTACTGCGCACGAGGCGCCATAAACGCACTTCCTAGACTACGCGGCTTGTAACCCGGGCCGAGAAGTCGGGATACAATGTTCTTTCAAGGTGACGTCCTCGTCACTTACCAATTCCCTAAGACGCCGGATCTCAAGGGAGGTGACAGTGACCGTCCCAAGCCAACCCCTCACACCACCGGGCCACGCAGATTCTCCGCGCGCCCGGACAAAGCTCACTTATTCCCCGCAAACCCGATGAAACCAGCCCTAACACTCTCCTTCGCCTGTCTCCTGTTCCTTTCCCATCCCGCAGTCGCCAGCGACACCAAACTCAGCCTGTCTGCTTCGACGGAAGGTGTGGTCATTGATGCCGGATCGATGGGTAAGATCACCTTGCCCGTACCCGGCCTGAGGATGGGCCCTACTGACTACAAGGGAGAGAAACCATCCGTGGAGCTTGAGGGAACGGAAAAGATCGTCGCCCGCTACCCAAGCGGCGGAGAGTTCACCATGGATCTCTCCGCGGGGAATGGCACCATCGCGTGCTCATTCTCCGGCGTGCCTGCGAACGCAATCGGATTTACTTTTGCCACGAAGATCCCGATCAACTTCAACCAAGGCGGAAAGTTCTCCATCGGCTCCGGGGCGCTCCAGGCCTTCCCCGAGACTTTTGACAAGCAGATCATCGCGCAAGGTACGGCAAAGCAGTTCAATCTGCTCGACGCGATGGGCGACGGGTTCTCCATCAAGACTCCCGCTGATTATCAACAGGTGCAGGACAACCGGGCGTTCAACTGGCCCGTTTTCATGTACATCCTGAACTTTACCTTTGCGACAAATCCCGGGAAATCTTCCTTCCTTCTACAAGTAGGCTCCTTCGAAGGGAGCACAGAAAGCGCGAAGACGAACTCCGATGAACCTCGAAAGTTCCTCGTCGATCGATACGGCCAGAGTGCAAAGAAGGATTTCACCGGCAAGGTCACGCGCGACGAGGAACTGAAGGCAGATGCGGCCAAGGAAGCTCTCGCCCTGGCTGCATTCGTTCCGCTAGGCGATCAGGATATCTACGGTGGTCTGGCGGGAAGAGGCGAGCAGCTTAACCTCAGAAAGACCGGTTTCTTTCATGTCCAAAAAGTCGGTGACCGGCAGATACTCGTCACCCCCGAGGGCAACGCGTTTTTTCATCTGGGCGTGTGCGGCATTTCCAGCACCGATGACCATACCCTCGTCAAAGGTCGCGAAAAGATCTTTGAATGGCTGCCTGAGCCAACCGGCGAGTTTGCCACTGCATGGCGCGACGGAAAGCCCTCCATGGGCATCATGTCTTTTTTTGTGGCAAATTGGATCAGGAAATTCAACAAGCCCTTCACTCTTGAGGATTGGACTGCTCAGGTCGTCCCCCGGCTGAAGATGTGGGGATTTAACAGTGCGGGCGCATTCTCAGCCAACACGGAGACCATGCGCTCTCGCAATTTTCCGGGAGTTTCGTTTCTGCCGTTGGGCAAGAGGGATGCCATTCCTGTGCTGCCGGAGAACCTGGGCGCTGCCGAGTTGATGGATCCCTTTGCTCCGGGAGTGGAAGCAGCTCTAGAGACGGCATTCGCCAAGAAAGTGGCTCCCCGTGCCAACGATCCGCTTTTGATCGGCTATTTCCTGGGAAATGAACAACATCTTGAGAACCTCCCCAAGGTCATCCCCCGTCTGAAAGCCAGCCAGTCGCCAGCCAAGGCAAAGCTGGTGGAAATGCTTCAAAAAAAATACAACGCAATCGAACAATTTAACCTGGCGTGGGAACCCGCCCATCCCTTCGCCAGCTTTGAGGCGCTCAAGGATGAGCCTCTTTTCGTCCGCAACGACACAGCTGCCGCCGATATGCGGAAATTTTACCGCCTCTATCTCGAGGCCTACTATTCGCTGGTAGAGAAAACCTTTCGAAAGTTTGATCCCAATCACCTGCTGATCGGAAGCCGGTGGACCCCGCACACGGCAAACAATGAGGATGTAGTCCGTATCGCGAGCAAGCACCTCGATGTCATCAGCATCAACTATTATACTTACGCGATCGAGGAGAGCTTCCTGAAAAAGGTCAATGAATGGAGCGGAGGCAAGCCTCTTATCCTCAGCGAATGGTACTTCAGTTCCTCGGATCGCGGGCTCGGTTCACCCAAGGAGGTGGCAGACCAAAAGGAACGCGGCGCCGCCTATCGCAACTATGTCGAGCAGTCTGCCGCTCTCCCCTTTGTCGTCGGAGTGGAATGGTTCATCTACACTGACCAGGCGATCTCCGGCCGCTTCTTTCAGGGTTTCAATGGCGAAGGCAACAACACCGGACTGGTCGACGTGACGGATCGTCCCTACGAGGAGCTGGTTGCAGCGTGCCGCGAAACCAATGCACGCATCTACGATGTGATGCTGGGAAAGGAAAAGCCGTACGCCTTCGAGAATCCGCGTTTCAATAGCAAAGCAGGCGCGCAGGCGGGAAAGATGATCGCCATACCACGGGCGCTTCCCGGCATTCAGATTGATGGCACGACGAGCAACTGGCCCGGCGTGCCGGGCGAACCCATCGAGGCCAGCCGACAGATGGTGGGAAAGGCAAATCCTGACCTGCGAGGAGACTTCCGACTGTGCTGGGACGATACTAACCTCTATTTTCTGATTCAGGTGAAGGATCCCACGCCATTGAAGAATCTGCGTGACGACAAAGGAATGTGGGGCGCAGATGGCGTGGAGCTTTTCATCGGATCCCGGGAAATCTCAACGGCGGGAACGATGATCTTCAGCGATCGACAGATACTGATCGGCGCGAGCGAGCCAGCTCGGATTCACATTGTCGACCACGCGGAGGAGAGCAAGATGTGCCAGGTACTGGCCGTAAAGGATGTCACCGGCGACGGATATGTCCTCGAGGCGAAGATCCCGTGGAAGGCGCTGGGCGTCGAGGCAAAGCCGAACATGGAGTTTCTCTTTGATGTGGCGCTGGACTACAGTGATGACGGTAAGGCTCGCTCAGCGCAACTCGTCTGGAATGGGACTTCTGACAACTCGGGAGACCGCGGCCTGTGGGGTAAAGCTCGTATCGTTGAGAACTGATCGCCGGAGCGTGATTGATGAGACGACTGATCCCTAGTCCGGAAATGTTACCCGCGCCTGCCCATATCCGCATCATCGCGCATGTCTCCCTCGCCCTCGTCTTGGCCTGCGCACCAGCCCGCGCGGCAGAATCGACCCTGGCTCTAAAAGGCGGTGAAAAAGTCGCCTTTCTGGGCGACTCCATCACCGCCCAGGGGTGGAGCCAGCCGGGAGGTTACGTGCGTCTGGTGGCGGCGGGCCTGAAGGCGAATGGGGTCGAGATCACGTCGCTTCCTGCTGGAGTGAGTGGCAACAGCTCCAAGGACATGCTGGCCCGATATAGCCGAGACATCCTCGAGAAAAAACCCGATTGGGTGACGATTAGTTGTGGAGTCAATGACGTGTGGCACGGTGACCGCGGCGTCGCCCTGGAGGACTACAAGAGGAACATGACCTCTCTCGTGGATCAGGCCCAGGCTGTCGGCATCCAGGTCATGCTGCTCACCGCTACGCCAATCATGGAGGAACCAGAGAATGCGTTCAATGCAAAGCTGGCAGACTACAATGCCTTCCTGCGGATGCTGGCTGCCGAAAAGCACTGCCTGATCGCCGATCCGAATGCCGCCGCACTGGCGGCGATCGCGGCCGCGCCTAAGCCGCGCAGAACCCTGACGGTCGATGGAGTGCATCCCAACCCACACGGGGCAGAGTTGATCGCCGTCTCTGTCCTGGAAGCCATTGGATTCGACAACTCACAGGTTTCCAAAGCTCGCGCCGCGTGGTCACATATCCCGCAGGTCTGGGATGTCACCGTAACCTACCGAGGAAGCTCGGGCGCCAAAACCCAATCCCTCACCCAAGCTCTGAGCCGAACCGACTACGAGAGAATGGAAAAATCCCTAACCGAGCGTTCCCGCCCGATTTCCGTTCCCGAATTTCTCCAGGATGCTTTCCGAAAAGATGTGGATGGGTACATCCAGCCTCGCGGCTCATACGAAAACATCGACGCGATTCTCAGTGCGGACGCGAAGCCAGAAGTCATCAAGGAGGTAAAAGCCAGCCTTTCCAGTCAGATCGCCGATCTCATTCGGAAAGCCCCCTCAGCTCCACTTGATCCAGCCACTGACTAGCTAGCTCATTAAAGGCGTCCATTTTCGCTGGGCATCGTTGTGTCTCCGGCCAAGTCTCTTTTCGTTGCAGCGTTGGCCGGAGGGCACGTTCAGAAGGATATCATCGATGCTCATCGGACCTCGGTGGACCCTGGCACCAATTAGCGAGTCCGGTCAATGTCACTATCAACATCAGAAAGATCGGAAACAAGCCCCTCTCCCGTGGAGCAATGTTGATTACATCAAGCAGAGCCAATCTATTCCTGCTCGAATGTCAGCCCGGCGATATACAAGGTCGAATCGGGCCAGCCGATGTCACCGATGGTGATATGGAGGGCTTTTTGGGTGGGAGTAAATGAAAAGACGTATTCCTGCCACTCCAGATCGGGAGTGAAGGGCTGCCGGTCAATGGCGCGAGTTTCCTTCTCACCTTCCACGAAGCAGATCTTCCTGGCTTTAGCCTGCCCTTCCAGCCGGGCGAAAAACCGCAGCACGTAGTTCTTTCCAGGCTCAACCACGAGATTCTCCGAGGAAAGCCACGCTCCCCAGGGTTTCAGATCTCCCTGCCCAAACGCGAGCACGAGGACATTCTTATCCTCGTATTCCTTGGGCAGCACCTTGACCTGGCCATTGACTCCCGGGGCAGCCTCCAGCTTCCATCCTTCCGTTCCCTGCGAGAAGTCGGTGTTTTTTAGCGGCCCGGCACTGAGCGAACCGCCAGCGAGGAATAGAGACAAAATGAGACGAGGAAACATGTTCATAACGGGGATGACCGATCTCGTTTTAGCGCATCTTTGAAGGGACCGCCACATCGGCGGTCGTGCGCCTGTTTTTCGAGCCTCCCCCCGGAAAGCTTCATGAGCTGGGATGGTTTCATCTCGCAAATTGCGGGGAGATCAGTCAACCGGAAGCGGCTGCGCCGGTGCGCCCGCCTGACCAGGGGGCGGCGGCAGGCTGAAGAGCTTCTGGAACTTCTCAGCGGATCGCGGAAACTCCGTGACGATCTTGCCGTCCCGGGTGGGCGAAAGCTGATGATGCCCGTCTCCCGCCTGGTAGTCGAAGTAGCTGTGATAGCCGACGTTGTTCTGCGGATCGTTGATAAACTCATACATCTGCTCGATGAAGTACGGGTTGTCGCCGCCGCCGTGGCCGTCCGGCTTGTTGTTCACCCCCCACTCGGGCAAGGACAGGGGCTTGCCGTGCTTCCGGGCGAAATCCCTCCAGTAGGTGAGGCCAAATTTTCCGCCGAGGATGTGGTCGTCCCACACCTTTTTACGAATCCGGTCCTTCTCCGCCTCCGAGGCATTCTTCGCGAAGGGATAGGTGTTCGGCGCATAGCAATCGTCGTAAGTGTCAACGCCCACGAAGTCGACGTACTCATCGCCCGGCCAGGCATTCTCAGGGTCAAAGGAGCACCAGCCCAGGCCGACGTTCCAATCGAACATCAGACCCTCGGCGCCCGGAACCGCGCGCATGGTTTTGACGATCTCGCGGAAGTATCCGGCAAAGGCCTTGGCTTTCGCATCCGACTGCGCCCTCCAGGCAAACCACCCGCCGTTGAACTCACAGCCCAGGCGGAGAATCGAGTCCTCCAGGCCGTATTTGACGAGGTTCTCGGCGAGTTTCTGGTAATACTCGTTATACTTGCCCGCGGCACCGTCCTCCAGGCTGACAGGTATGCCGGCATTCTTTCCAGTTTTCGGACCGCTTCCATCCCATGGGCCGGGGATGATGCAGATATTGAGAATGAGCCGACGCCCGGGGACGACCTTCTTCCAGTTTGACCAGGGGGCGAGTTGCCATGCCTGACCGGTCATATTGTCCCAGGTGGCGCCCGGCTGCGTGTCCTCCGCCCACACGACATTGCGGTTCAGCCAGGCGGCATAGGCGGCATTGTTCTGCGCGCCGTAAGGCTTTTTCACGCCGTCAACGCTTCCCTTGAAAACCGCGATGTGCGGGGCCTTGGCATTGTCGTTCGGCACGTTTTGCAATGGCTGGACGGTTGTTACCGCCGGGGTCAGCGTTGGAGTCGCAACCGGGGTGGCGACGGGGCTTGCGGAAGGTGTCGGCGACGGCGAGGAATTCGCAGCGGGAGACGGTGAAGGAACCGGAGGGGGGACATTCTTTACCTTCACCTCACAAGAGGCCAGAGCGAGAGCGCAGGAAAGGACAAGGGTTTTAGTCAATAGACGCATAAGAAAGAGGGAAAAGGGAGACGGTCCTGCTAATGGGTGCCGGCCGCAGAGTCGATGGGTTCAAAATGAATCCGGAACGAAGAACTTCCCGGATTGGAGGAAAAGACGATCGTGTAGATGTACATGAAGATCGGCCACTGGAAGGCCCGATTGTCCTGCACCTGCATAAAGTTCTGGGTCGCGACGAGGGTCATGCCTCCGCCGCTGGGATTAACGAGGGTGAACTGTTTCGCGGTCTTTTGATCCAGCAACTGCTTGGAGAAGTCTGCGGGAAAATCCTGCAACTCGGCCGATCCCAGGGAGAACCTGCCTCCGCGCGAGAAATCCAAGGGGATCTGCATCTGGAAAATGAAGCCCCACGCTCCTGCGGGCACTCCCGAGAACGAAGCCTCGACCGTGTGATCCTCGGGCGAAACCTGCATCCTAACCTCCGCGCCGCTCGGGAACTTCGCGACCAAAGTATTGTCTCCGGCGAGTTCCAGAACGGGCTTTTCGCCTTCAAAGTCCTTTTCCGAAAGTCGGAGCGTTGCCGGGACGAAGAGAAACGATCCCGCTTCGCCCTTGATCGCTATTCCCTTTTCCGTGGCTGACAATTCCAGGCTGGGGGTCTGAGCCTGCACGAAGGATATGGCGGCAAGAAACGCGAGAATATGGGTGGCGAGACGATTCATGAGGTGAGGGAACGTGCTTTGCATTTCGCATCCGCACGTGCCAACGGTGCCCCGGCTCGACGCCTGAAACAAGGCGGTCCAAAGTTGACAGTCAACAAGCGCCCTTTTTGGAAAAAGAAAAGGCGGCTCTCCCAATCGAGAGAGCCGCCCTGGTGAGGTAACCGGGAAATCCTAGCCGACGCGGCGACGCAGGAAGATCACCGCGCAAAGCCCGAATGACAGGAGAATCGCGCTGGAGGGCTCGGGAACAACGGTCAGCACCAGGTCATTGCCGGTGCCCCCAAGGTAGGTGGCTTCGAATTGATTGGAGCCTGCGGTGAAGGTCTGCCCTTCCGCCAGATTGGAGAAGGCTCCGGAGATGGCCGAGGCCGATGTGTTGTCGATGATGGTAAACGCCGTACCCAGGGTGAGAACCGACGCCCCAAGATCGGAGAACGAAAAGACGCTGGAGGCATTCAGCACGACGCCATTGGCCACGAGCTTGTCTGCGGTCGCCGTCGAGCTGTTGAGCTCAAAGGAGAACGTCGCATCCGAGTTGAGGCTCAGCGAGTTTGACGTGGTGAAGGTGCCGATGGAATTGTACCCGGCGGTGATGAAGGCATCGCTTCCGCCTGCGCCATCTCCGATGGTCACCGCTCCGGAGACCTGTCCGGTGCCGCCAAAGGTTCCAGCCGTCACGCTCACCACGCCCGTGCCTGTACCGCTTCCCGAGCTGTTGCTGACCAGCAGGGTGCCTGCGCTGACGGTGGTGCCGCCGTCATAGGTATTGCCAGCTGCGCGGGTCAGGCTGACGATGCCTGCGCCGATCTTGGTCAGCGCACGAGACTCCGAGCCATCCGTGACGAGGTTGCTGAAGACCGTGGTGCCTCCCGCCGCCGAGGTCACAGACACTCCGGAGCCCGCCATGGTCAGCGTGCCCGAAAAGGTGGCCGTCCCGCTGGTGACGCTGCTTCCGATGGTGCGGGTGTCCGTGGTGTCCGTGCTATTCAGCGTAATGCTGGTGCCGATGGAGACTCCGCTCGTTCCGATGAGCAGTTGCTGCGAATCTGCCGAACCTGCACTGTTGCCTCCGAGGCTCAGCGAGGTGGCGGCACCGAGTGCGCCGGAATTGTTCAGCACCAGAATGCCACGCTCAACTCGCAACGTGCTGGAGGAGGTGATACCGGTATTGTTGCCTCCGAGTTTGAAGGTCGACGCGGCGGAAGACCCCCCGGCGCTTTCTCCGACCACGAGGTTAATGACATTGGACGCGCCGCTCTTCGTCAGGGCTCCACTGATATCGATGCCCCCGGCTGCCGAGTAGCTGCTGAGGATCAACGTGTCGGCCCCCGCGCTGGTATTCTGGATACCGCCAGCAATCGAGATCGAACTCGCCCCGGATTGGATCACAATTTTCTGAAATCCGCCGGAGAAGTTCAGCGCATTATTGAACGTCGCAGACGACCCATTCGCGACGCTGATCGCTGTAGAGGTCGAGGAAAGAGTGAGCGGCCCGGTCTGAAAAGTATAGTTTGCAGCTCCGGTGGTACCCGCGAGCGAAGGCCCGACCGAAATCGCGGACGCCGTGACGCCTGCTCCATCCACGGTCACCGTGCCGCTGGTCCCGCGCACAAAGCCGGCGGTATTGGCACTATCCCAGGTCGTCGGCGTACCGCCTCCCGTTCCCGCAGTCTGCCATTCCGCCGTGGTGGTGTCCCATGTTCCATTACCGGTGTAGGTGCCTGTGCCGGAAGGGTCCCAATAGAATGTGGCGGCAGAAGCTGAGCCGACGGCGAAGGCCGCGAGAGCCGATAAGGCTCCGAGGGAGACGCTCCGGCGAGAAGAGGGTGTGGGGGAATGTGAAGTATTCATGGACGACATGTGCAGGTTTCCGATGAGCATGCGTCGACCTCACCGTTTCGCAACGCACCCGCTGTTTGACAGTCACGCAGAAAACGAGGGTGGCAGGAGTGAGCGGGTTTGACTGTCAATCTTTGCGCCCGTTGGGTTAGGATGCCGACGGTTCATAATGCCGCGACTATGACTCGCCACGGCCTGACGGCACTCCTCCCACTCCTCGGCCTTTCCGTCGTGATGGCTGATCCGACGTCCACGCCGCTGGTGGACCGCTTCGGACAGAACAATCGCGTAAAATACCCCGGGAAAATCCACTCAGAGGAGGAACTGCGCGCCGACGCCGCGAAGGAAGCCGCCGAGCCCACGCACCCGGCCAATGGCTCCCTGGACCAGTACGGCGGGTTATCAGGGAGCCAGCAGTCGCTCAACCTGCGCAAGACGGGATATTTCCATGTCGAAAACGCGGCGGGCCGCTGGATGTTTGTGACTCCCGAGGGCAATGCCTTTTTCCAGCTCGGGGTCTGCACCCTCACCCCGCTGGATGATTACACCTTGGTCAAAGGGCGCGAGCAGGAGTTTGAGTTTGTGCCGAAGCCCGGTGATGAATTTGCCTCCGCCTGGCGACCGGGGAGCCCGGGGGCGTTGTCATACTATCTGGTCAACTGGGTCCGAAAGTTTGGCAAACCCTTTGACCAGGAGGAGTGGTCGGCGCAAGTCGTGCGGAGGCTGCGCTCCTGGGGCTTCAACAGCGGCGGGGCATGGACCAAGCCGACCGAGGCGATGAAGCAAGCCTCCTTCCCCTACGCGCTGATGCTGCCGACCGAGCATCTCCCGGGACTGCCCCCCGTCAAGGGAATCGACCGCTTGTTTGATCCCTTCGATGCGACCTCGGCGAGAGTGCTGGAGGAGGCTTTTGCCAAGCATCTCCCGGGGCGTGCCGACGATCCCTTGATCATCGGGTATTTCCTGGGGAACGAGCAGTTGTTTGAAAACCTGCCCAAGGTGATCCCGGGCCTCGATGGCAAAAGCGCCTCGAAGCAGCGCCTCGTCGAGCTGCTGCGCGCCAGGTACGGCGACGATACCTCCCGATTCGCCGCCGCGTGGCAGCCACGGACGCCGATCGCCTCCTTTGACGTGATGCCCGACCTCCCGCTGGAGGTCTCCACCCAGGCCGCAGCGGACGACATGAAAGAGTTCTACGCCCTTTTCGTGGATACCTATTACCGTCTGGTTTCCACGCTGTTTAAGAAATACGACCAGAATCATCTCCTGCTCGGCAGCCGGTGGCAGCCCGGGACGGCTAATAACGAAACCCTCGTCCGCACGGCGGCGAAGTATGTCGACGTCATCAGCGTCAACTACTATGCCTACGCCGTGGAGACCGCCTTCCTCCAGCGCATTCATCGCTGGAGCCCGGAGCGACCGATGCTCCTGAGCGAATGGCATTACACCTGCACGGACCAGGGTCTCGCCGGAGGCAAGGAGGTCTCGAATCAAAAAGAACGCGGCCTGGCATATCGCAATTATGTCGAAACGGTGGCGGCGCTGCCCTTTGTCATCGGCAGCCAGTGGTTTTCCTATGTCGATCAGGCGCTCACCGGGCGATGGTTCGAGGGGTTCCGTGGAGAGGGCGGAAACATCGGGCTGGTCGATGTGACGGACCGCCCCTACCTGCCGTTTGTGAATGAGGCCAGGATCACGAACTCGGAGATCTACGAAATCATGTTTGCCAAGCGCCCGCCTTATCAATTTGACGACCCGCGATTCGCAGGGCGAGCGGGGGCAGGAAGAAAGGTGATGGCCGTGGCCCGGGCCACCAAGGTGCTTCAGATCGAGGGCGCGTCGAGCGACTGGCCCGGCATCCCTCCGGAGACGCTCACCGCGAAGAACATCTCCTTCGGAACCGTGGACGAGACATTCTCCGCTACCTGCCGCTTCTCCTGGGATGAGACGTACCTTTATCTGCTGGCAGACGTCAACGATCGCACCCCCGGGCAGAATGACCGCAAGGCCGGCAGCCTTTGGATGGGCGATGGCGTCGAGCTTTTCGTCGGACACGAGGAGCCCGAGGAGGCGGGCGAGCTCCGCTTCAGCGACCGGCAGATCCTGCTCGGCGCGGGGGCTGAACCTTCCGCCTACTTTGCCCGGATGGGCGTACAGCCCGAGGGCACACGGATCGCCGCGACCCGGAATGTGACCGCCAAGGGATATACCATCGAGGCGGCAATTCCCTGGAAGGCGCTGGATATCGTGCCCGTAAAGGGTTCGGAGATCCTGCTCGATATCGCGGTCGATGACAGCGAGGACGGTCTCACCCGGAGACGCCAGCTGATGTGGAATGGATCATCCCGCAACTCCAGCGATCGCGGCGGCTGGGGACGGGCCAAGCTCAATTGAAGGGTTTCGCCTATCAAATAGTTAAGGAAGGCGCGCGGGCGGCCGAGTTTGAGATTGATTTAACCGCGCCTTCTGACATCTGCTCTTGAGAGCGCCATCGCCGTCCCCCCGTTTGCATGTCCTCCCCCACGATCCGAGAACTCGCCAAGATCGCAGGCGTGTCGCGTACCACCGTCTCCCTCGCCTTGCGGAATCACCCCCGGATCTCGGCCGAGGTCCGGGACAAGGTCATCGAGCTGGCGCAGGAATGCGGCTACCAGCGCGATCCCGTGGTCTCCGCGCTGATGAACCAGCTCCGCACCGTGCGAAAATCGCGCAGCGTGGAAAAGATCGCCTACCTGACCTTTTGGGACAGCCCGGAGGGATGGAAAAAGAACCTTAATGAATCGGATTACTTCAGCGGCGCCTGCGACCGGGCCAGTCAATTCGGCTATGAGGTGGAGACCTTCTGGGCCAAGCAGCCGGGATTAAGCGGAGCACGGCTTAGCAAGATTCTCTATGCCCGGGGCATTCGCGGCGTCCTCCTGGCTCCTTTGCCGCGCGGGGTCGGGCACGTCTCGCTGAACTGGCCGCATTTTGCCTGCGCCACGCTGGGCCTGACCGTTCTCAAACCGGAGCTTCACCGGGCGACGCATAACTATATCGACGGAATGCAGCTTGCCCTGCATTCCTTGAAAAAGCTGGGCTACCGCCGCATCGCCTTTGCCAACATGGCGATTTACGAGAAGCGGACCAACCATGGCTGGATCTCGGGATTTCTGACTTGGCAGTACCACGCGCCGGCCCACAGCAACATCCCGCCGTACCTGGTGCCGGGAATCGCCCGGGATACGCCGTGGGACAAGGACCTCTTTGCCCGATGGCTGGAGAAATGGAAGCCGGACGCCATCGTCAGCAACACCGAGCAGCCCCTTTATCTGGCCAGGGAGCTGGGCTACCGCGTGCCCAACGATCTCGGCTATGCCTCGCTCCATCGGCTCTATGCAGACGCCCCTTGGGCGGGCGTAGACCGCCAGCCCAAACAGATCGGAGCGGCCGGGATGGATCTGGTCATCTCTCAGTTGCAGAACAATGAATCCGGCCTCCCGTCGTGTCCGAAGACCGTCTCCATCAAGAGCATCTGGCGCGACGGGCCCACGATCTGCAACAAGCTGGAAAAGAAGACGACCGCATCGAAACGCCGTTTGCGCAGGCCTTCTCAAAAGACGAAAGCGAGCGCAGCCTGATCGGCCTTTCCCTGGCACGTGAAGCTTCCGCGACCGAGGCGCGCTCTTGGTTGACTGTCCACCTGCGTCCCACTGGATAAATGAGCTGGGCGCATCAAAGGTAACCGAAGACATGAAGTTCCTCTGCCCCTCGATTCCGAATCTTCCGTGGGAAGCCCGCCCCAGCGGCTGCCCTGATCTCGTTTGGCGTTATACCGGCAATCCGATCATCGGTCGGCGGGCGCTGGCCAAGGCCACAGGCTGCTACAACAGCGCAGTGGTTCCTTTTGAGGGAAAGTTCGCCGGGGTTTTCCGGGTCGACTACAAGGACCGGATGCCGCATCTGCACACCGGGTGGAGTGAGGACGGCATCCACTGGACGATCGAGCCGGAGGAAATCGCCCTGCACAATGGCGATCCCGAGAAAGGCGACTTTCACTATGCTTACGATCCCCGCGTGGTGAAGCTGGAGGATTGGTACTATGTGATCTGGTGCATGGGATACCATGGGCCGACCATCGGGCTGGCCCGCACAAAGGACTTCCGCAGCTACGAGCAGCTCGACAACCTGCTACTGCCTTACAACCGGAACGGCGTTTTCTTCCCGCGGAAGATCAACGGGAAATACGCCATGCTCAACCGCCCGAGCGACACCGGGCACACTCCCTTTGGGGACATCTTTTTCAGCGAAAGCGACGATCTTGTGCATTGGGGTAAACACCGGCACGTCATGGGAAAATCCGGAAAGTGGTGGGAGGACAAGAAGATCGGGCCCGGGCCCGCTCCCATCGAAACCGACGAAGGCTGGCTGGCTTTTTACCATGGCGTGGCCGGCACCTGCAACGGCTACATCTATGCGATGGGCGCGATGATCCTCGACCGCGAGAAACCCTGGGTGGTCCGCCACCGCCTGAACCAATGCCTGCTCCTGCCGGAGACGCCTTATGAGCTGACCGGCTATGTGCCGGGAGTGGTATTCCCCGTCGCCGCCTTATGCGATGGCGATACCGGTCGTATCGCGATTTACTATGGCTCGGCTGATACCGTATCGGGACTGGCCTTCTGCCAGGCCCAGGACATCGTCGAGTTCATCAAGCGCAATTCCTTGACTTCCGTATAATTAGTTTCACCGTTTTTCACGAAGATGTTTCCTCCCCCCTCGGATATCTCTGCCCGGCGCGATAGATCGTCCGGTCGTCGACGCTCCGCCGCGTTTACACTCGTCGAGAGCGTCGTCGCCATCGGGATCGTTTCGTTTGCCATGCTGAGCATCCTGGGATTGATTCCGGTCGGACTCGGGACTTTCCGACAAGCGATGAGCTTGACGGTGGAGACTGCCATCGTTCAGTCGGTGAGCGGAGAGCTGATGCGGGCAGACTATACGAATCTCGCCTCCACCAACATCTACTTTGACCAGGAAGGCAACAAGGTGGCCGAGTCCGACAAAGAGCAGCTTTACGTCGCCAGGGTCCAGACACCCGAGGCCCTCGACGCCGGGGACCTCGTCAACGCGGACGCCGCCAGAAAAGTTTCCATCAAAATCAGTTCGTCCACCCATCCGGAAACGACCAATTCCTATTTCGTAATCGTTCCCCGGAGCCGCTGACGCCCAGTGAAACCGGCCATCCCCCAGCGCCTCAGAGGAGGCGGAGCCGTAAAGCCCTCCGCGTTCACCATCGTGGAACTGCTCGTGGCATCGGCCGTGCTCATCATCATCCTCGGGGTCATCTTCAGCATCACGCAGCAGACGAGCGCCGCATGGAAGAGCGCCAGCTCGAAGATCGAAACCTTTCAACGGGCGCGGGCGGCCTTTGAGGCCATCACCCAGACTCTCGGCGAGGCCACGCTTTTCAATTATTATGATTACGACAGCTTCGAAAAGCCGAAGCGCTATTATCGGAAATCCGACCTCCATTTCATTTCCGGGAAATCCCTGGTTCCCGCACAACTGACGCACGCGGTGTTTTTCCAGACGCCGACAGGATACTCGGACTCGGCGAACTATCAGGGCCTGGAGGCCCTGCTGAACGCATGCGGATTTTTCATCACCTATAGCGTCGACGATTCCCGTCCAGACTTTCTCGCCTCGCTACCCAACAAGCCGAAGGACAAGTATCGCTTTCGCCTCATGGAGTTCCTCCAGCCCAGCCAGAATCTCGCGGTCTATGCCGACAGCTCCGGGACAGACTGGTTTACGGTCGCACTTGCCTCCTCCGCTCCGCCGGTACGGCAGATCGCCGACAATGTCATCGCCCTGGTCCTGATTCCCAGGACCTCGCAGGGAGTCGAGCTGACGAGCGACTACGAGTACGACTCGCGATCTTGGACGCCAGGTACCGCAGGGCTACAGCCCGCAACCAGCAACCAGCTCCCGCCGCTGGTCGAGGTCGTCATGGTGGCGATCGATGAACCCTCGGCGGCGCGCTGGTGCACAGGGCCATCGGCTCCGCCACTAGTCTCCGATACGCTCTTTCGGAGGCCCTCGTCCCTTGAAATCGACCTGGATACTCTGGCGGGTTCCCTCACGGAGAAGCGCATCACCTACCGGATCTTTCGAACCACGGTTGCCTTGCGCAACGCGAAATGGAGTTCATAGGCATGCGACCTCGCGATAAATCCCACCGAGGCATGGCGCTGGTGATCGTCCTGGCGAGTTTGGTCTTGCTGGCCGCCCTGGCGCTGGCCTTTCTTGCCAGCGTCAATACCGAGCTGCAATCCTCCAAGGTCTACTCGCAGGGAGCGAATGCCAAGCTGCTCTCGCAGACAGCGGTCAATCTCGCCATCGCGCAAATCTCGGAAGCAACGAAGGGCGTCGACTCATCCGGCAAGCCCCTGGCCTGGGCCTCGCAGCCCGGCATGATCCGCACCTACGATGCGGCGGGCATTCCCACCATGGCGTACAAGCTGTATTCGTGGAACCAGATGACCACGGCGGGAGCTTTTGACTCCTCCGCCACAAACAACCAGATCCCCACCGCATGGAGCACGCAGCCGGCGATTTTCACCGATCTCAACCAGCCCATCAAAATCCCGGGAACCAATGGCGCCAATGTCGTCTACCCGGTGCTGGATGGAAACAACCTCGCCCCCATCTCCGGAAGCAAGACTTACGACGCCAACGGCGATAATAAAGCCGATATCGAGGGGTTCTCGGTCAGCGCATCGGCGCCGACGGCATCGGGAAGCGGGGCCAACCCCGTCCCCATGCCGGTCAAATGGCTCTACGTACTGGAAAACGGAAAAATCGCGCCCCCCACGTCCTCGACCTCCAATGAAGCAACCGTCGCAGGAGCCTCGGCAACCAATCAAATCGTAGGGCGCATCGCCTTCTGGACGGACGACGAAAGCTGCAAGGTAAACGTCAATACAGCCTCGGAAGGCAGTTACATGGATATGCCGAGGTTCAACTCCTCCTACGACATGGGCCCGCTGGCGAAGTACCAGGCGGTCCAAAACGAGTTTCAACGCTATCCCGGCCACCCGGCCATGACCTCGCTCAGCACGATCTTTCCGTCCCTCACGGCGGAGACGATCTATAAGGTCACCCCGCGCGTCGCCGGGGGCGGCTCGATGGGCGGAACAGTCGCCTCGACGACTCCGATCACGATCACTCCCAACCGCCTTTACGCCACGGTCGACGAACTCCTCTTTTCCCCCACGATGTCCGCAGGGAGCCGGCGGACAAACGATGCCGAGACGGGTTCCGACGCACTGGAATCCGCCGCGCTGGAGCAGGCCAAGTTCTTTATCACGACGACGAGCCGTTCGCCCGAGGTGAATCTCTTCAACCGTCCGCGCGTGGACATCTGGCCCGTGAGCTTGTACGAGGACTCCAGCCACCGGACCGTCCGCGACCAGCTCTTCGCCTTCTGCTCGACCATGCGGAATGATCTCCAAACGCCGTTTCGGTTTTACTTTCAAAGAAGCGACGCCACCAACGCCACGACCGACCTCCCGACCGGCTCCTCGACGACCGGCTTGGAGCGCAATCGGATGCTGCTGGATTATTTGAAGAAAAACGCCTCTCAGGCCATCCCGGGTTTCGGGGGAGACTTCAAGACGAAGTACGGGAGCGATTTTGACCAGATCTTTACCGAGATCTTTGACTACATCCGATGCATCAACCTGAGAGATCCGGTGACGAAGACCGACTCCTCGTTCGTTCCCTTTGCCGGTCCTCTTTCCGGTACGAAATCCGGAGGCGGCCAGGTGACTCCCATCGTGGACACGGTGACAAACACCCGGGGCTTCGGACGCTTCCCGACGGTCTCCAAGGCATTTTTCCAGTTCATCGGCACGGCCACAAACAGCACCAACAGCAGCGTGCCGGCGGGCAAGCTGCGCGTGCAGGCGGCGTTCTTTCTGGAGATGTTTGATCCCTCGTTCGGATTCGTCGGGGTCTACCCGTATTTCAAAATCCGGGTGACGGGACTGGATGGCTTTCAATGGGGCGGTGCGCCCTACGGGACCACGTCGCCGATGGGGTTCCCTGCCTCGGCAACGCTCAACCCGCCGGGCACCGATGCGTTCAACCTGGAGAACTTCGTCGGCGGGCCGATGGGATATAGCATCCTCGCTTATGGAAAGGGCTGGTCGGGAGCCAATCGGTACCCGTTTGTCAGCCAGACCATCGACCTCCCGGACCCGGCAAACTCCGGGACGGCTGCGACGGACAAGTTCTTCGACTTCTCCGGAGGTTCGGCGAAGATCGAGATCCTGGACGCCTCGTCCGGGGCAGTCGTGCAGACGCTGACCCTGGATTTTCCAGCCGCGACGCAGGCCACCAATCGTTTTCCGACTCCGAAACTGGCTCCTAATAACGTGCCGGAGAGCTCACAGCCGGATTTCCGTTCTTTCTACAACCGGATCAACTCCAGCATCACCAGCGGCTCGACCAGTTTTGCGGGCGCCTGCTGGATCGTGGATGGAGACATCGTGCGAAGCGTGGAGGCGAACCCCGGAGACATCCGTCTCATCGCCGCGCGAGCCACGGTCTCGTCTGCGGACAATCTTTTCTCGCCTCATGCGAATTACTTCCTCTCCGGGAAATCCATGGCGCACAGTCTGAGAACCGGACAGGGCAATCCGTATCGCGGGGCGACCTTCGGCAAGCTGGTCAACGTCTCGTACTACGGCGTGTCCGGCACCGAGTACTGGAACTCGGGGAACTCTGGCAGTTATGCCATGCAGGGGTCGGTCTGGGATCTGGGTAATCCCTCCTCCTCCGGCGTGGCCTTGGGAAAAGCCACGCCCTTTGCCACCGGAGACATCCCGGGTGATTGGGACACAGGGTTCGGAAACCAGAGGGACGGCCCCTACATCAACAAGCCCGACGAAGGCGACACCTCCAGCGGCAGCAATCTGGCGTATTACGGCGACCTGCGGTACGTCCGCAACAACCCCGGCACATTCTCGCCCAACAGACAGATCCCCTCTGCGGTGATGTTTGGCTCGCTGCCTACCGGCGTACAGGCCAATCGCCCCTGGCAGACGCTGCTCTTCCGCCCCGACCCGGCGGGAACGCACCCCGGCTCAAAGAACCGAAAGGGCGACGGCAGCAGCCTCAGCGGGATGCCTGCGGATCATCTCCTACTGGACCTTTTCCAGATGCCCGTGGTGGAGCCCTACGCCGTCAGCGAACCGCTTTCCACCGCAGGGAAAGTCAATATCAACTACCAGATCCTCCCGTTTGACTACATCCGCCGCGACTCGGGCATCCGCGCCGTGCTGAAGTCCGAGAAGCTGATCTCGGTCCAGGACGCCGATGCCAATGTTTACAAAAGCGCCTCAGCGGCCACGAGCAAGGTCTTCCGCCAGGACCTCAATGTCGACGAGACCTTGAAAGGGTTTGATCAACGCTTTAGCGCCAATGACATCTTCCGCTCGGCCACCGAGATCTGTGAACTGCCACTGGTGCCCTCGGGCGCGACGGCCTCCTCGATGAGCACGTACTGGAACACCCGGCGGCTCACCGGCGACAACCTGCGGGAGAGGCCCTACGCGACGATCTATCCCAGGATCACGACCAGGTCGAACACCTTTACCGTTCACTTCCGGGTTCAATCCCTGAAGAAAGCTCCAGGCGGCCCGGCGGATACATGGTCGGAGACCAGAGACAAGGTCACCGGGGAATACCGTGGAGCGCAGATCGTCGAGCGGTATATCGACCCCAACGACAGCGCCATCCCGGACTATGCGGATAGCACCACCAACACGCCGATAGGCATTTTCTATCGCTACCGCGTGCTTCTGGCCAAGCAGTTCACCCCATGACGACGCCAATCGGCCCAGTGACAACCGTCCCAAAGTCCCGAGCATTCAGCCTCATGGAGCTGCTGGTGGTGATCGCGATCATGGCCATCCTGGCGGCCGTCACCATGCCTGCGATCAATCAGGTCCTGCAGTCCACCAAACTCTCCACCGCCGGTCGTAGCATTGTCGACAACCTGAATCTCGCCCGGCAGACCGCCCTGAGCAAAAACCTGCCGGTCGAGGTCCGTTTTTACAAGCTTCCCGCCTTCACCTCGCCATCATCCGCGGCCCCGACGACCTACCGGGCCATGCAGAGTTTCCTGCTGAACGATACAAACGCCGTTCCCCTCACCAAACCGATCTTCTGTCCGGAACCCATCGTATTTTCGGACAACACCAGCTACTCGTCCCTCTTCAGCAACTCTGCCTCGAAAGAAACGGCAGCCGATTCCTACTCCATCCCAGGCTATGGCAGGAACTATGCTTATCGGTCATTCCTGATCAAACCCGGAGGGGCCACGACGCTCGCTTCGGACGCGTTTGTCACTCTCACTCGCGAAAACACCTCCCCAGCGCAGGGCGGAAACTTTGTCACCATCCAGATCGATTCGTTAACCGGACGCACCCGGACCTTCCAACCTTGAACCTGGCCAGGGAACGAGCCGGGCAGACCGCCAGGCGCCGCATCACGGAGATTGACGTGTTGCGCCTCATGGAGATCCTTCGAGGATTGTCCGCATCCTCCACGGCGGAGCCCATCCCATTTCCCCATGCATCTCATTGATTGGTTATTGATTAGTTTGCCGTTGCTCGGCCTGCTAGTGGTGGCGCTTTATACTCGGAGTTACCTCAAGGGCGTGGTAGACTTTCTCTCCGGAGGCCGCATGGCCGGACGCTATCTGCTGGCGGTGGCAAAGGGCGAGCAGGGCGTTGGCGCGGTGGTGTTTGTGGCGATGTTTGAGATGATCTCCAAGTCGGGCTTCGTGCTGACGTGGTGGGGATGGCTGAGCGTGCCGGTGACGCTCATTGTGGCGATCAGCGGATGGGTGATCTACCGCTTCCGCGAGACGCGGGCGCTCACCCTGGCGCAGTTCTTTGAGATTCGCTACAGCAAGCGGTTTCGCATCTTCACGGGGTTCCTGGGCTTCGCGGCAGGCATTGCCAACTTCGGCATCATCCCGGTCGTAGGAGCGCGGTTCATGACGTACTTCCTCGGCCTTCCGCCCACGGTGCATCTCTTTGGCTGGGAGGTGGCGACGTATATCCCGCTGATGGCGGTGCTGCTGACGATCAGCCTCGCCCTTACCCTCTCCGGCGGCCTTATCACGCTGATGGTGACAAACTGCCTGGAGGGCATGGTGTCGATGGTGCTCTTTCTCATCATCATTGCCTTTCTTTTCACGATGTTCAGCTGGTCGGAGATTTCCACCGTACTGGAGAACCGCCCGCCCGGAGAATCTCTGCTCAACCCCTTCGACTCGATGGGGCTGAAGGATTTCAACATCTGGTACGTGCTGATGGGCTTGTTTGGCGCGGTCTACCGGACGATGGCCTGGCAAAACCAGGGCGCCTACGCGACGGCGGCGGTGACTCCCCACGAATCGCGAATGGGCGGCGTGATGGCCAACTGGAAGGGCCTGGGAAACTCCGCCATCATCACCTTGCTCGCCGTCTGTGCGATGACCTATCTGGCGCACCCCGATTTCACGGTGCAGGCGGCCGTCGTGAAGCAGCAGGTGGCCGAGATCGGCCAGCCGCAGCTCCAGGAGCAAATGACGATCCCGATCGCAGTCGTACACATGCTGCCCGAGGGCATCAAAGGGCTGCTCTGCATCATCCTGCTCATGGGCATCTTTGGCGGCGACGGGACACACCTGCTCTCCTGGGGCAGTCTCTTCATCCAGGACGTCATCCTGCCCCTGCGCAAGAAGCCATTCACGCCGAAGCAGCACATCCGCCTCCTGCGCGCCTCAATGATCGGGGTGGCGGTCTTTGCCTTCTCCTTTGGCTGCCTCTTCAAGCAAACCGAGTACGTTATGATGTGGTGGGCGGTGACAGAGGCGATCTACGTGGGCGGAGCCGGAGTCGCCATCATCGGGGGACTCTACTGGAAGAAGGGCACTACCGCAGGGGCCTGGGCCGGGCTGCTGACGGGCTCCAGCCTGGTCACCGGTGGCATCATGGCCCGACAGATCTGGGGCGACGCCTTCTCCCTCAATGGCGCGCAGATCGGCTTCTTTGGCGCGGTCTCCGCCTGTGTCGTCTATGCCATCGTTTCCCTGCTAACCTGCCGGGAAGCCTTCGACATGGATCGCATGCTGCACCGGGGGCGGTATGCAGTGAAATCCGAGCAAGCTTTTGAAACCGCTCCGGCAAAGCGCGTCACGTGGGGCAGGTTGATCGGCTTTGACGAGCACTTCACGCTCGGCGACAAATTCCTGGCTGGCGGTCTTTTTGGATGGAGCATGCTGTGGTTTAGCGTGCTCGTAGTGGGGTCAATCTGGAACCTCATCGCGCCTTGGCCCATTTCCGTATGGTCCCGTTTCTGGTTTGTTGTGGGCATCGGCATTCCGGTCTTCTTCGCCTTCGTCACGGCGATCTGGTTCACATGGGGCGGCATCCGCGATATGCGGCTCTTTTTCTCCCGGCTCCGCCAGGAGCGTCCCGACGCGGAAGACAACGGCATGGTGGTGAATCACCACAACCTCAGCGACTCCAGCCACTAGCATCCCTCTATTCTCCCCTCGCCCAGATGTCATTTCCTTTGGGAGACCACATCGGCGAGAAAAATCGACTCTGGGGAACAGCATCGCCGGGAACCAAGCCCAGCGCTCTCACCTCGTAGAGGCTGTCCGAAAAGTCATGGGTACTAAGTGGGAGGAAGATGGCGCAGAGCGATCACGCAGCGTCATGGACCACCGGACTTCAAAACGGTTCACATCGTCGACTCCGATATCGGCTCTTTCTTCGCTGATAGGCCTCTCTTTGCAACTGCCGCGAACAAGTGCGGCATGCGTAATACAGCCACGACTTGCCCTTATGGGTGATTGTCCGGTATTCCGCCACCGGAAGGAGCCTTTTACAAATTCGGCACCACATTTTACCAGTCCCCCCCGGAGGCAGCTCATCACGTAAGTCGTTTATAACAAACGGACTTTCAAGCCTCACACCTACATCACCGAAAATCGAATCCGTACAACTCCGGGTATGGCGGAGAAATAAACCGATTCGCTAGCGGCAAAATGGCAATCGCTTGTAGCTATTCTGGCCCCGCCGACCCTGCGGCCATTTAGCTACTTTACAAGTTGAGAATTCTCAGGTCCCAGACAGGCGCTTCGCCGGAGAAATGGAAAGCTGCCATCCCTCGCGCCGCGAATCCGGCTATGTGCACCGATCGTAGGCGGATATTGAGACGACGCCTTGAAGAGGCATTCGATTTCGAAAACGACGGAGATTCTCAGAGGCGAAGTCGCCGTAGGCGTACGTCCTGTCTGCCGTCGGGGCTCCGATATGCGGGGACATTATCGCATTGGGGTAGGTCCAGAATGGATGCTCCGGAGTGAGGGGTTCTGTCGCCACGACATCCAGAGCCACCCGGATACGGCCTGACTGGAGCTCGCGCTGGAGAGCGGCCTCATTCGCCAGGTGCCCGCGAGCGATATTGACGAATACCGCACCATCCGGAAGGCAAGAAAGAAGGCTTTCGTCGACACATTGAAAAGTGCCTGGAGTCAACGCCTCGCATTCGAAGAGGACTTCGCTCTGGGAGAACAATGCGGCCAGAGATTCACAGGGCACCACGTCTGCCTGCCTCATGATCTCGGGAGGAACTCCTTGGGAGTAGGCGAATACCTGGACATTAAACGGACGGAGGAGCCGGACAAGGCTCTGGGCGATCTGACCGAAGCCGTGCACCCCCACCCGGCGTCCAAAGAGAGTCCTTGTTTGCAAGGTCTCGACCATGTCCCAAAATGGCGTGTGGCTGAATTCCTCCGTCTGGGACCGCCAGGCGCCCTGGTTTCTCAGCGCCGACAGGGCGAGAAGAAGCGCCTGCTCAGCGACCTGACCCGCAGCGAGGTTCCCCCAGTTTGTGACAATCCCTCCGCGTTCAAAAAACGACCTGGGAACCAAATTTTTAGGACTACCGGTGACGTGACAGATATACTTCAGCGGCGACTCTGGATTCCCCGCAATATCCTCCGGAATACGCGGAGTAGACCAGCACGACAAAATCGCGGTGGGTTGATAGCTCCGGAGGGCGGCGTGCCATTGTTCTTCCTTGAGGCAACAGGCTTCAATGCTGTGTGTTTCCGGAAAGATGGATTCCAACAGAGCCGTATCCGGAAAAAACTTTCGCAGTTCGTACCGATTGAGAGTCACCAGGAGCCGGTCTGTGGCTGGAAGCGAGCAGACGGATTTCTCAGTCCGATTGGCAGCACTTTCTTCCTCGATAAGATTGGGGACGGTGTTCAAAAGTTCCATGATTCTTGCGCGGCAAGGCATGGGAATAATCCCCGGCCAGAGACGCCGCCACAATCGCACCTGAACTCGAACAATAGAGTCCGGAAACGCTCCCCGTTTGCAGAACCGGAAGCCTACTGTGCTGGCAATGCGCTTTCCTTGTTCCAGGAAATCAGAGGGATGTTCTTCCCCTCCAGCACCGCGCGCCTCCAGGCCCCTGCCCTGGTCTGAAAGGGCGCCTGGGAGTTTTTTGCTCCGCCATGGTCGGAGGCTGGCATGATGACCACCTCTCTCGGGCATTGAAGCTGATTCACGAGCGCAAAGACGCCTGAGGGAGGTGAAGTGGTGTCGATGAGTCCGAGGCCGATCAGCACAGGGCATCTGATGCGATGCGCAAAATTCACGGCATCGAAATAGCGGGATGTCTCGAAGACTGCCTCCGGTTTTCCTGATCCACCATTGGCGATCCAAAATGGCCAGCCCGGCTGACGCCCAGCTTCACGTCCGGTATGGTCGCAACCAGCAGGCACGAGGGCGGTGACACCCGTGACGGCGGGATGCAGGGCGGCTGCCGCAAGGGCTTGCAATGCTCCCTGGCTCCCGCCGGTGGCCAGGAGATTCCGCCCATCCCAATCCGGCCTCTGCGTCAGGTATTCGATCGCCTGATAGCATGCGAGAAACATCCGAAGAAAATAGCTCTTTTCGCGATCGTCGTTTCCGATGCTCGCGTAGTTGTTGAGCGTGGTCGACGCCTCGTGATCGTAGAAGGGCTGGGGCTCGTCGATGGGGAGATCATGAGCCATGATGTTCATCGCCAGCCATCCCTCGGCGGCGCGATCCACGACCCATTCCTTCTTCAGCGGATAAACTCCCGCCCACTGAAAAACGACCAGTGCGGGCAGCTTGTTCCCGCCGACAGGGCGGGCGATCTGGCCGCGGACCTGAATGCCAGCATATCCCTTTAGCGTAACCTTCCAATACTCCACTCCGTTGCGCCCGCTCTCCAATTTCTCCAGCGTGGCGTCCGGCGGCGTGGAGGCCATGCGGTTGACCATGGAATCCCAGAATGAATCGAAATCCTCGGGCAGCGGAGCCGAACGTGTAATCTGCCATGGCTCAATAGCCGCCCCTGCGGCCGTGCGCAGCACTGGCTTTCCTGGCTGGGAGGCGGTCGCCTCCAGCAGGAGAGTCGACGGGCCATCCGCCTGGGCTTCGATTGCGCCGGCGCCGCTATTCAGATTTACCTGATCCCGCCGAACATTATCTGCTCCGTTTCGCTTGATGACATAGCTGATCTTGGAAGGAGTCGTTGCGTTTCCGCCCGCGAAGGAAACATTCCAGACGATCTTTTCTCCCGTTTGCCAGACCCCTGACGGGCGCGACGGAGAAATAACCAGCGACGGGGCCGGATCGGCAGCGAGACCTTGAACGATGGGCAAAAGGCAGACCCATCCGATAGGCAAAAGTTTCATTGATAAAAAGGGCGCGCCGTGAGGCTTCGGCAGTTCAAGAGATTTCCGGGGGCGAGCGTGGCTGCCTCCCCATCAATCTCCATCCAGACAGTGTGGGCGCTCGGATTAAGGATGTGAGTCCCGTCGAGGGATATCTTCACCTGCCTCAGGGCCTCCATGTAGTCTTTGATTTCGATATTCGTGGCGAACCAAAGCTCCTCCCGGTGGCTCCGGGCCATTTTCGCAAACTCCTCTGCGATCTCCCAATTGTCCTCGCGGTGAAACTCGAAGCTGTGACCCCAGACATAAAACAACGCCATCTCCACCCAGGGATCGGATGCGACGAAGGTCTCAAATCGCTCGCAGAGTCGGTCCTTGTGGTGGCAGGTCGGATGCCAGTCCAACCAATCCCCCGGCATGGCGTAGTCGCTCCTGCTTTCCGATACCACTCTGGCGTACTCGATTCCGTAGGCCTCGAGGCTGGCCGAAAGCGCGGCGCTTTTCGTTCCGAAGGGATAGGACATCCCTCGAACCGGATAGCCAACCAGAGATTCCAGGTTTCGGCGATCGGCCATGACCTCATAGGAAAGCTGGATCGGCGACAAGCTGGTCAAATGAGGATGGGTCATGCTGTGGATAGCTACTTCATGCCCTGAGAACAGGCTGCATATTTCCTCTTCCGTGAGGACATCGCTCCTTCCCAATAGTCCTGAGTTGAGATGGAATGTTCCTTTCAGCCCAGCTTTGTTGAAGATGGAGACAAGACGCCGATCATGAACCGCGCCGTCGTCGTAGCTGGCGGTGACAGCCTTTTGGACTCCTCCCGGAAACCGATTCAACCGAACGACCGAGCGGTAAGGCATGGTCAGTCTCAAGACCCGAATTGACGCGATGTGCTGCGGATCAGGGTTTCGTCACCTTCGAGATGGTAAAGTCATCGAAATCCACATTGCACCGGTTCCTCGACCAGGAGTGGATGAAGATCGCCGCGTAAGCGGCATTCGGCGGAGCTGGAGCTTCAACTTTATACTCCGTCCAATCCCCGACTTCCATCGGGAGGATCTGCTTGGCATCGCCCACGATGGAGAATCCTTCGTTGTAAAACTGCAGCATGACTCCGATGCCACTCTTTTCGTTGCAGCGGGCGTAGAAGGTCATGCGATAGACGCTGCCTGGCTCGACCGGCACCTTGTTGCTCAGCACGCTCGATCCCATCGGCGCCTGTTCGCCATCTGCCACGATCACACTCAGGCCCAGCTTGCCTTTGTAGGCACTTTCGGTGGTGACGCGGCTCAGTTCGGATTCCGAGTCTTCTTTTCCCCAGACCCAGCCTTGCCGGTCCGCTTCGAATCCGGGATTCTCCAGATTCAGAGCCTCATCTGCGCGACAGAGAGAAGAGAAGGACGCCATGGCGGCGAGCAAGACGGTGAGGGAAACTCGGTATGACATGCTAACACTATGGGCAGGCCCGCACGATGGGTCAAACGACCGACTACTCGAACAATAGAGGAACGATCTGGCGCCTTTATCTATGGCTGCTTTGTCCCGCTCCATACGCGTACCCAATCGACCTGAGTCAGTTGGTTGTCCACCTGGGAACCAGGAGCGTTAGCCGGATCCCACCCTCCAAGCTGCAGGGATAGCAGGATATAACACGGGACGCTGCAGGCTCGGGAGTTTGCGAAGGTGTAGGTTTTCACTCCATCCACATAAAACTCCATCAAGCCACTCTCCCAGTAGACCCCGTAGGTATGATAGCCGTCCATGGTCGGAGTGAAGTTCTGCAGGCCGGTGCCTGCGGATTGGTGATCCACGCCATATCCATCCCAATGGAGCGTCTGATAGGCTGAGTTTTGCCCCTCAAATGACAGCGACTCCCAAATATCCACCTCCATGCCGCCGTTGTAGGTCGAGGAGGTATCTCCCCAGTCGTCACGGACCACGAGTTCGGTCGTAGAGCCGAAGTTCGTATTAGCCGCAGTGCCGTTCTGCAAGCTGGAATCGGCAACCGGATAGTAAGTGACGCCGTTCACGACCAACTGAGGACGCACCGAGGCGGAGGGCCATTCTTTGCTGTAGAACTTGATCTGCCTGACCCGACGAAAGGTATCTGCGAGCAGGATTGAGACCTGGCGATTCCCTGCAAGCTTCTCTGTGACGAAATCTTTCACATCAAAAGTCAGCTGCTGGCCTGATGCATAGGTCTGATTGTAGGCTTGCGCAATCCAGGCGGGATCCTGCACTGGCTGGTTATTCCAGGTTACGCCCGTTTCAGTCCACGAATCGTCTCTGACTTTCAAAACCAGCAAGTTATTGCCTGAGCCTTGATCAGCAGAGGACACAGTCAGTTTGAGATAGGCGGAGTTGACCTGGGAGATATTGGCTCCATTCAGGTCGAACTTCAGTAATGACCGGTAGTAGCCGCTGAGATTGCCATAGGCTCCTCGGTCCGGCATCAACCAGAATGCAGGCCAGAGGCCAGTAATGAAGGGAAACCGGGCGCGAACCTCAAAGTAGCCATACTGCTGTCGGAAGAGTCCGAATGTCGATAACTCTGCTCCAGTATAGGCGTAGTTAGTGCCTCCAAAAGTATAGTTGCGGACTTGCGAGCGCAGGTTGAGCACTCCCGCGGCCTGGGAGATGTTCCCGGGATCGTTCCCACCCTGGCCATTGATCCACAGGCTTGCCTCCCCGACCTTCCACTTTGATCCATCGAGATAGGTGTTGGGGGATTTAAATTCATCCGAGAACGTCAGGAGCCAGGAGCCATTGAGCGGAGGCAGCGGAGTGACCGAGAGGGAGTCGAGGTAGATTCCGAGATTGGTTCCGGAGCCGTAGCCTGCCGAGAGATCAAATTTGCGAACCGACCAGTTCGTAGCAACGCTGTAGGCCGATAGCACCGTTGTGCCATTGAGAAGCACGCTGGCGCCGTGAGTGGCCTCATTAAATCGAATCTCCAGGTTTGCCCACGAGGATAGTGTGCTGAGGAGACTGGCATTGGTGTAGGTTGCCAGGGTCGTGGTTCCTGCCGCTCCTCCGGTCAGGGAGATGGTACTGGCTCCATCGCAGATCAGCCCGAAGACCTTCGCATTCGAGGCATTATAGAAATTCAAATACCATGCCGTCGCGCTGGAGGTGGCCCTTCGGATGGCAAGGCGGAGGATTCCCGAACTGCAGCTCTCGCCGAGGTCACATGTGACGACCGGCCGGTTGGCCGTGTTGTTATCCTGAATCAAAAGGGATTGCGTGCCTGTGTTGGCCGTCGCAGTCACGACCGTTACGGACGATATGCCCGTCCCTGCTCCGTTGTTTAGTGCGATCGACCATGGACCGGAAGCGCCGAGGTTTCCCGGAGAGTATCCTTCGCTCGCCTCGAACCCGCACGAAAGAATCTGGGCGGAACATGGTAATGTGAGAGTGATGGCCGCGATGAGGCTCGTACGCAGGAATGTCAAGGGGGACATGCTTGCTCATTAGCGAAAATGCCTCCCGGTGAGGAAGCATTTGGTATCGTGTAAAATACTCCTACAATAGAGTTGAAACCGTGAAGGAGAGGTCGATTGGACGCAGGTCGCATCAACGGCGGCCTCCGCTTTGAGAAGCAGCATTCTCTCATACTCTATTGTTAGATTCCATGCTCGATTGCTCCTTCGGAAGGCGGTATCGATGGTATGGAATGCGTTTGCCTGTGTATTGCCTCCAGATCACCGCCGTTGCCGTTACGGTGTGTCATGGTATTTTTTGCGACAAGGCCATCAGCATTGAGCCTCCTCCCCCGGCGAGGGTTGCCGAGATTGCGAAGATACTTCCCTCCAAACCGGCGGGCATTGGCGTGCCGATAGGAGATCGCGCTGCGTGGGAAAAAATCGCCGGACTACCGCATTATGCTGAAGATGTCCTGCGAACGGCAAATCGCTTGCTCGAGCAGGACTCTCCTCAAACCTCGGAGGCCGACTATCTCGAATTTTCCAAGACCGGGAATCGCTCCAACTATGAAGGCAAAGCGGATTCGCGACGCCATCGTCTCTCGATCTTTGTGCAGGCGGAGGGGCTTGAAAACAAGGGGCGGTTTTTGCCGTATATCAAGGAGGAGCTGGCAAAGATTCTCGCCGAACCGACATGGGTGCTTCCCTCCCACGACAAAGGCTTGGAGAACTTCAAGGGAACCAAGGCAGAGATCGATCTGTGGACGGCGATGACGGTTTGGAATCTGGCCACCGCAGACACAATACTCGGAGACCATCTGGATTCGGAGACACGGGCAAAGATCCGGGCCGAAGCCCAACGACGGGTCTTTCAACCCATGCTGGCTCAAATCCGGGGAGAGGGGCCGGCGGCATGGTGGATTGCGAGCAGCTTCAACTGGAATGCGGTCGTTCACGCCGGGGTTACTGGAGCGGCTCTGGCCCTGGTGGAGAGTCCGGAGGAGCGAGCGGAGTTTGCGGTCGAGGCGGAGCAGAACATTCGGGCCTACCTTGGGGGGTTCAAAGCCGATGGATACGCAGAGGAGGGGCTTAGCTATTGGAACTACGGATTCGGGCACTACGTGCTCCTCGCGGAAACCTTGCTCCAGGCGACCAATGGCAGGATCAACCTGTATGCCGAAGAGCGAGCCAGGCGAGTGGCTCAGTTTCCGAAAGCCCTTGAGGTGCTCCCCGGGACATATCCGGCGTTCGGAGATTGCGTCGTCTCCATGGAGCCGTCTGCCTGGGTGCTTCGCATCTTGAATGCCCGCTATCAGTTTGGCTGGAAGGGAGGCGAGGCGTTTCCCATGTTGGATTCGATGTATGCACCGCTCCTCTATGCGGCGGCGATCAGCACGGCCTTTTCTCCCGGAGAGGCAGCGGTTTCCCCTCCTGGGCAGGAAGCCTTCAGCAATTCGTCAACCACTTGGTTTCCCGAGTCCCAGGTCCTGATCGCCCGCCCGCTCGACCCCGCGACGGGATTGGGCCTGGCCTGCAAAGGGGGAAACAATGGCGAAAGTCACGGGCATCTGGATCAGGGGTCTTTCGCTGTTTTCAGCGGGGATCAAGGAATGATCATTGACCCCGGGGCGGCGGTCTACAGCGCGGCGACCTTCGATTCCCGGCGCTATGATAACAAGATTCTGAATTCCTACGGCCACTCTGTCCCGGTCGTGGCAGGTCAATTGCAGAAGGCGGGAACCAAACATGGTTCCCGGGTTGTGGAAAAAGCCTCAACGGATGACCGGGACTCCCTGGTCCTGGATCTGGCCGACGCCTACTCCGTGCCCTCCGTCAAAAGGCTCACCCGGCGCTTCGATTATGACCGGACTGGAGCAAGCTGCGTGACCATCACGGATACCTTTGAGTTTTCGTCGCCAGAGGCATTTGCCACGGCGCTGGTGACATTCGGCACGGTGCGAGAGGTCCAGCCCGGCGTCTTGACCATAACCAGGGGAGGCCGGAGCGTTCAGGTGGAGGTGAGTACCGGGGGAGCCGCTTTTACGTTGAAACAGGAGATCATTCCGGAAAAGTTGAAAAGTGGGCCGGAACAAGCCCGCCGCATCGAGGTTGCCTTGAAGGAAAAGACCGCCGACGGCCAGGTGGTCATGCGGATCACCCCGGTGGTTTCAGCTAATCCCGCATCTCAGCCGTAGATCGGACGTCGGGAGCTGATCCTCAACGTCCACTCTTGAGGAGTTCGCGCCGCTTCTCGAGCTTCAGGTATTTGTCGAGAGTCGTCTTTACCGGATCGGGCAATACGAGCGCCGAGCCAGGTTCCGCTCCGAACTGGTAGACGTAGGTCGCATTTCCATCCCGATAAGCAACGGGCCGGGACGAGCTGACATCGACCCATGCCTCCTGCCTGGCATTGAGAACATAGTGATAACAGGCGACTCCATCGAACGCCTCAACCTTGTCGAAATACGACAACGCGATCCACGACACCCCGGGAAAGCCGGCAAATGAAAGAGGTGCAAACCTGGCGGCTTCGGCGATCGATGAATCCTCTCCAAGGCCCGGCCCGGCGCTTCTCGTGGTAGAAATCGAGATTTCGCTACCGTCGTCCACCAGATAGGCTCTCGCTGTGTACCAGATGTCCTGCGTGCGTCCGTTGCGGAATGTCACCCGGTCACGTCCGGTGCCGTCCGTCCATACGGTCTCGACGCGCTCGATTTCATTGGCTTCGGGAGCGGTGTTGGCCGGATTTGTTTCATTCGCTGCCTGGCGCGCTGTGATGGTCCATTGAATCTTCGATGGCGCTTTGCTGATCAAGGGAGGCGACGGGACCGGAGCAGTCGATGCTGCGTGCGAAGAAACGGAGATAAGTACGCACGCCGCCGTGGTGAGCAGGGGAAATCGAAAGTTGTTTCTCATGGGTTTACCAATTCCATCTGCCGATCAAGGACTTCGCCCGTAAAGCGATCTATCGCCACGTGCAGCCAGTAACGCCTTTCACCCTCGACGACAAATTGGTCGAGATTGGAAGCATTCTGCGGGTATCGTCCCGTCTGGGCCACGACATCGATCAGGAGATTCCACGTACGGGTCTGTCCCACATCGGTGAGTGCACGTACGGCTGCCTCCCGTCGGGTTTTGATATTCTGCTCCATGGTATTTCCAAAGGACGATCCGCCGAGCCCGGAGGCGATTTTGGTGACAAGCTCATCCTTGCCGGCGAACGGAGTGCTTTGGGTGAGCGAGGAGATGTTGTCGGCCATGGCCGACGCGTCCCCCACGGTCGCCCCTCCGATGACATCAGCCATCGTATTCTTCAGGACGGCAGCCAGCGCCTGCTTGTTGGAGCTGTTTAGACTGATACAGCCATGACGCACGCGATCCATGCTCTGGCCGACCGTAAAGAGATCCAGCAATCCCGCATCGCCACTGAGGTCGGTAAAGAAATCCAGCGTGCGCCACGGATAGTCTCGAGCAACGTAACCCAACTCCCCCACGCTGTAGAATGGGCGGTTGAGAATTACCGGGCGGTCCGCGCTCCGTGCATAAGGATCCCCCTCCCATGAGCTCGTCGAGGGCGTGGAGGTGTAGAGGCCGGAGTCCGCCAGGCGACGGACGCCATCGGGATCGGTATAGCCCAGGACCTTGGTGCTGGCGCTGGTGTTGTTGCGGCTAAACCTGGCGAGAAAATACTGATCATAGGGAGGAGGCTGTGGAAACGTGGCTGGCACGATCTGTTTTGCCGGGGTGCTATCGGTCTGGAAAGCAGGCATCGTGTCTGATGACCACAGGGAGGCTTTCCAGTATGGACGCTTGGTTATGCTCTCGATCTGCGCCAGATTGAAGCGCGTGGATCGAGGGTCGGCGATCGCCCAGAACGGCGCCAGATCGCTCGCGACATTCGACACGTCAAACTTCTGGGGGGCCGCCTTTGTGCCCGTCGCTCCTCCCATCGTGCCGGAATACATGGGCCACGACATGGACATTCCGGTCGCTTCGTCATTAATACCGATCCCGTAGTTGTACGGCATCCACACCCCGCCCGGAGTCAGGTACTCCAGCCAGACATTAAACAGATCTGCGAGATTGTTGCTCAGGGTCAAGCGAAGCGATGTCCATGCAGACCCTCCTGTGGATATCTTGCTCAGGGAGATGGGGAAATCCTGGAGCCGGTATCCGAGGTAGTTCGCCGTATCGCTCGTGCTGACTGCTGGCATGAGTGACCACGCGTTAACAGAGTTGCCGGGGGCAGAGGTCAGGTCGCTTCCTGCGGGGACATTGGGTTCCGAGAAGCCATTAACGCCACGTCCCGCTATGGAGGATAACTCGATCGTGCCATTCATGCTTCCGTGCTCTCCCGCAAAGACGGCAGGCGGACTGCCAGCAGTGAAGGAATTACTCCCGCTGTAGTAGCCATTGCTCATTCCGAAGGAGCCCTTGATCCGCAGCCGAATGCGAGGCCGGGATGTGACCGAGCCGACCGCCTGATGCGGGTTCCAGAGCGAAACCGTCATATACTGTTCCAGCGATGATGGCGTGGATGTATATCCCCAAAGGTAGCGGACGAAATTGATGTAGGGCAGATTCTCTATGCCGCAAGCCTGCCAGGGAGCTCCGCTTTGATCGTACTCGATGACTGCCGGGCAACTGGAGGACTCGTATTGCGAGATGATCGACGCCCCGATCCGGAAGATATGAAATGCGGGTTTTCTCTGATGAAACGTGGTGAACGGGTCCTTCGCTCCTCCATCCTTCGCGAGGGAACCCGAGAGGATTCCGGCCTGGAGGAGTTCGAAGAAATTCGGCTCGCGAGCGGGGCTGTCGGCGAGTACCTGAGCGAGTGTTTTGATCTCGCCCTGTTCCGTTGAGCCAGACGGCCCGACATATTTCCAGAGGTTGGCCGCCGAGTCCCATTTTAATCCGAAACACGCCTGGATGCTCTCATCCGTTCCGCCGTTCTGAGGTCCGTTCGGCCCCAGCCAACGAATACGATCCAGCGGAAATCGAAAGTACGCAAGTGGATCCCCGGCTTCCACCTCATAGGTGAACGGGGTGCCGTCGACCTGGTAACTTTTGATCGTCGCGGCTTGGGTTCTACGAACGAGCGGGATGAAAACATTAGTCGCCGACGTCGTCCGAGCCTGTGTCCCGTAGTCGATCGCGCTGCCTGCAGGCGTCCGAGGGAAATAACTTGGCGCGTTTCTCTCTCGGGAAAAGACGGAGAGATTGGGCAGTGCATTGGTGGATAATCCCGCCACCGACATCTTGGCCGCCTTGATGAGATCCTGTCGGCTGAGAAATGTCGTGTCTCCAGGGACGACCTCTTTGAAACCATTCCGGATGGCAGTGTTCGTGATATAATTTAAGTAATTTGTCCCCGACGATGCGGATTTCGCATTCCTCCACTTGGTCAGCGCTTCTGGATCGATGCCCAATACCGCGAGATCAGTTCCTGCCAGCGTTCCCTTGATGGCTTGGGCGGAGGCGACGGAAATCGACTGCGAGGGGTATCCCGCCATGCTGATGTCGAGCAATCCTCCGATATCATATACAGCGTAGGCAAAACGAGCCCCGATGTAGTTGACGTTATCTGGAGCCGGATTATTTACGGCGTTCGCTCCATTGAATGAAGCGCCGACGCCATCCGTCGCACCCATGCGTGATAGGAAAATCCAGCTCGGAGCGGCTTGGTTGGTAAAATCTCCGAGATAGGCCTCGGCCCATCTTTTGGTGCTTACATAACGACCGTTCATCGACGGTGTAGAAGAGAGATTGGTGGAGCCTTTGAGTCCGCCGGCTGTTCCTGCGCTGTTGGTAAATGACGACGCTGCGCTGACTCGAACGAGATTCGTCATCGAGGCTGACACTCCGATCCGCTGCGGACGAATGTTTGCGCTGGTGATGTTGGTGTAGAGAGGTTTCCGAGGAAATGTGAGATCGGCTGCTCCACCCGCATCCATTTCCTTTTGCAAGTCCGCCACCACCAGTGTGAGTGCTCCGAGAGCGGTCTCGTCCGCGCGAAGCGAGCTGCTGTAGCTCGAGGAAGCCGTTTGCTCCAGCCTCATGGCCGTGACGAAAGCCACGAGAATCAGACTGACGATGACAATAAAACTCAGGACGACAACGAGAGCGATACCTCGCTTCTTGAAACCTCTCCTCCGAAAGCGAGGCAAACCAGAGGCCGCCCTGTTTCCGGGAGCGTTCCTCCTTTTAGCCTCGCGATCAACACTCTTGTTCATAGAGTCCTTTTTGAGCCTAGACTGTCCTGCGTTAACTCATGCGCAGCGAGCATGCTGCGGGGCTGAAGCGTCAGGCAATGCTTGCTGGATGGAGTACGGAAACATGTTTGGGTGACTGGTTGGAAATCCGTGCAAACGTGGGAGCGGATGTATTTACATTGCCGCCAAAATTTCGCGGTGCCACGTCTGGGTCACTCCAACAATAGAGTCCGCATTGCCTCCGCCTTGAGCGATATGCCCAATTCATCTCCTGTACGGGATTTGGAAAGGTTAAGTCGGCTCTTTCTTATCCGATTTGGAAATCTTTGACATGGAACGAGGAAGGGACGGCCCGTTGATCCAGGTGCCTTCCACCAGAATGCGCAAGGGGATTTGCGGGACGCCTCGTTCTCCGCGATGGATCATGTCGACGAGAAAATCCACGGCGGTACGTCCGATTTTCTCGTCATTCTGATAGATGCCCGCAAAGGGGCCTCCCGGTTGGGGGAGACTCATCGAAGCGTAGCCGCAAGTGTCCGCGGAGATTCCCAGCCTTTCCAGCGACTGAGGGATCTCGTCATCAAAAGCCAGGATCGCATCGGGTTTATGGACTGATATCCATTTGGAGAAGCCTTTGAGAAACGTCTTTCGAAGGGTTTCCTTCACATCATTGTAAACGAAGACCGGGATCTTGGCCTTCTTGCCGAGACGTTGCTCCGCCAGATAGCCAGAGGACAGATTCTGATCCGTCCTCAGCTCATTATCATAGGTCGTCGCGAAACCGATGCGCCGATAGCCGCAGGAACGCATCGCCCGCACCGCGGTGCGTGTTGACTGGTATTGCGCATTCGTGACCAGATGCAACCGAGGCCGAGCCAGAGTGAAGCCAAAGGAAACGGCAGAGAAGGAGTTCCAGTCGAAATTCAGATGGGACAGGCGTCGAGGCTGTGGCGGGAGAAGCACGCCGGTGATGTTGCGGGCTTGGAGAATCCGCGCCAGCCGGGCAAGGGGAAGATCGTCTAGGCGAAACTCTTCCAGGACATAGCCGAGCTCCGCACAGCGCGCTTCAGCACCCCGACGGTAGCTTCGAAAACTGTCCCCATAGGCAACAGTGTCCCGTTTCGTTGCATTCAGCCAGGCGAGAGTCCCCTGGTGATGTGGTCGTTGGGCGTTCCGGCGATAAACCGTGAGCGCCGAGAGCATGGGATCGGGATGATAGCCCATCTCCTTTGCCAGGTTCTGAATGCGCTCCCGCGTACTCTTGGGGAGGCTCGGATCGTCGCGGAGCGCGAGCGAAACCGTCGTGACATGAACGCCCGCGCGCTCTGCGATATGTTTCTGAAAGACTCTCTTGATGGACATGACTTTTAGGGGGAGTCGCGGCGTGTTTTGCCTCGATAAAGGGGGATCCGAAAGTCAGAAAACGAGCAGTATTTTACTCTATTGTTAGAGGTCAAATCTACTCGTCAGCGCTGCGCCGTGTCAATAGCAGGAAAGAAATCATGAAGCCCCAAACATTTCTCCCACTGATAGCTGTCGTATCCCAGATGGTGTTTTTCGCCTCAGGTGCTAACGCTCAGGTTTTCATCGGATTCGAACCCAACGAGGTCACCACGCCTAGTCCCGGATATACTGTAGGAAATCTCGGTACGCAGGGCGGATGGGTGAGTACATTGAACAACGGTGCGGGGAGTGGAACCTCGACGATCACCGTGTCGAATGCCCAGGCTTATGCAGGGACACAATCCCTGCTGATTTACGACAATAACACGTCAAACCGCCCGGCAGCCTCGTATACGCTGGGCAGCAATATTTCGTCAGGAACATTCAGCGATGCAATGCTCCAACTGGCAGGCACGTCGGATGCCACCTTCTACACGAATTTCTATACAACGAGCGGAACAGCGACCTTTTCGTTATGGTACACTCCCGCCGCCAATTCGGGAACGATTACGCTTTATCGCGGAACCGGAGGTGCCAGCCTGGGTTCCTATACCGCAAATCTCTCGACCACGTTTGATAGCTGGGCCACCCTCGGCATAGCCTTTAACGAAACGACCAATACGGCGTCAGTCCTCCTCAACGGCGCACAGATCATCACCTCGTCAGACACGGCGACAAACTGGACGATCGGGAAAGTCGAGCTGTCGGTCGGCTATAGTTCTGGAACAAACCTCGGCTATTACTTCGACTCGCTCTCCGTGGTCCCCGAGCCCTCGTCGCTTTCCCTCGTGATCCTTGCCTGCGGCATGGGGATGCTCGTGATTCGCCGCCACAGCAAATGGCGGGTGTCACGTGACTGAAGTATCTTTCTACCTATAGAGGTCCGGCAAATTACGGATGGGGTGGGCTTTCGAGAAACTTCTCGGCCCGACTCCCTCTGCCGCTACCGTGGGCCTGATGGGTTAAGGCTCTTCTCGTCCAACCCGTCACGGGACATCGCAAGATATGTCGGCTGCTTTCTCTCCTTCAGGCCGCAGCCGAGACCCGAGACTCCAGGCCCAAGAGGGCCCTCACGGGAGGGCGCACAGCCCATCCATTGGGCGTCCCCACGCCGTGAGCAGTTCCAACCAGAGAGCAAGGAACTGGAGGTGCCGTCACGGTCTTTTCGAAATACCGTTTGATTTTCGGGAGACCTCCACCAGCGCGACTCGCCAATATACTGCGTGTACTGAAGATTGAGCATGTCATTGACCAGATTCCACTCAGTCGTGAACTCGCAAACCGAGAACACGTCGAGAGACAGTGCGCGATCGCTGCGATTCTCCACCACGAGCCGCCAGACCTCGTGTTCCGCTCCGAGCGGGATATAGTAAAGCGATTCCGAGCGAATCCCTCGATAACGGCTTGAGATCACGACGTCCCCGGTGCCGAACCGTGTCTCCGTCTCATACTCTTCCAAGGGCTTCGCCGTGGCCTGCCAGGCAGTCGACCAAAATTCGCCTGTCGCGTAATCTTGCAGATAGAACTGCCGCCCCGACAACTCGGCTGATACGCCGTTGTAGCGATACCTCAGGATTCTTCCCTCCGCGGGCGATCGGGTGAAGGAATATTTACCCGCTCCTGAAGTGATTATCCCGCCCTAGCGGCGGGAACCGAGGTAGTTTGACCAGACGCGAGGCGTATCCGACCGCGTAATCACATACTCCCGGTTCGGTCCGTCAAAATGTCAACACTGCATAAGCTCCGGGTATTTCTCTCCAAGTAAGTCCGCACCCAAGATTTCGCTTCTCTCTAGAGAACCCTCAACACCTCCACCAGGGGTGCTGTCCAATGCGAGTGAGGTCCTCCCGTAAAATGGACAAGGAAATTTTGAGTATTCTGAGGGGTTTAACCTCACCCCGCGAATTGAGCCCTTCTTTTGGCTGGGCATCCTCACGGCGAGCGAGATGGAGCTTATTTTGAAAATCGGAAGTAAGTTGTTGAAATTCTTTCCCGCCGGATCCTCCTGAAGGATTGCCATATCTCAGAGCGATGGGTTCGCCTTTTCCATACCGGAAGCCAATCGGTGAGTCCGCTCAAGATCCCGGACCGCGATTGCAGCTGCCGGGAACACGAACGGCAGGCGTAATATTGCCGAGACTTGCCCTTGTTGGTGATTGTCCGGTATTCCGCCACCGGAAGAAGCTTTTACATACTCGACACCGCTTTTCACCGCCTTCCACCGGCAGAAATTCGTCACTTAAGTCATTTATAGTAAATGGGATTTCAAGCCGCACACCGACGTCACCGAAAATCGAATCCGTACAAATGCGGCTACTATGGAGACCCGAAGCGCGAGTGCCGGTGCTCGCCGCGCGAGATTGAGAACTACCGCAACCGCATCGATCTCCACGTCGAGGCGCCCGCCGTGGAGTACAAGGACCTAAGCAGCACGGAAAGCGCCGAGCCTTCCGCAGCGATCCGCTCCTGCGTCATCGAGGCCCGACGCATCCAGCGTGAGCGTTTTGCCTCATCCCGCAAGACGCGCACGAATGCCGAAATGTCGCACGGCCAGATCAAGGAGCACTGCAAACTCGACAGCGCCGGACAGGAACTCCTCCGCCACGCCATGACCAATCTCCAGCTCAGCGCCAGAGCATACAACCGCATCCTGAAAGTCTCGCGCACCATCGCCGACCTCGCCGGAAGCCCCTCCGTCCAGCCCCCGCACGTGATGGAGGCCATCCAATACCGCACGCTGGATCGCAATCTCTGGCATTAGCTAATAACTCAGAGCAGAATCAGGTGTGCTCCATGCACCCCGAACTATGCTTACGAGAATCACTCTCCCGAGGTTGTCTTTCGCAGGATGTACGCACCGGAATTTAATGTTACGCTCTTGCCAACATCCAGAATGCGCCCTTTTTCATCCAGGAGTTCAAAAGAGGCATTAATCCGAATGCTGCCTTTCAACTCGTGGGCCAGCCTGATCGAGCGACTGCCGTCGGCCGCCGACTCCTCGATCATATCGACCGGTGTCTGCGAGGTGAATCCCCAAGTCGGTCCCGAATATTCCCTGGCACCGGCGAGGATCACCGTTCCAATCGCGCCTGTCTGCCTGCGAACCAAGAGGACATTGGCATTCGCACCCACATCCTTGTCGCCCATCTGCCCCGTGGTTCCAGGGTCGGCAAAGGACTCCACGGTATCCACCCAGCCGCTTCCCTCGATGGTCACGGTGGACTTCCCGGCATCTCCCGCCAGTTCCGTCTTCCAGGGTTCGTAGGTCGATCCGGCGGTAAACGGACGGATCAACGCGGCAAATCGGACCTGCCTCCCCTCCTGCGCCGAGGCAAGGGTCTTCAGTTTGGCTGCCGGGAGATTGAAATGCTCCACCGTCGGCGCTCTGTCCGTAAAGCCGGGCGCCCCGCCAAACAGCCGCAGCCGCATGCTGGCCGTGGAATTTGCGGTCACGACGACATCCCCGTCGTCCTGCACCATCGCCCGCGGCGGAACCTGGGCCAGCCATTCCGCCCGGAGGGATTTCTCGCCCTCCAGGTCATCAAGGACCAGGAGATACTCGTTGCGTTGATGAATGACCCGCCGGACCACCCTCTTCACGCCTTCGTAGGCCCGGGTCATGTCCACCGAGGCAAACATGCTCTGCGGAGCCGATACCATGCTGAGGACGGACGCTCCCGCCTCGCGATCAGAACGCTGGTTCTTTCCGTTGATCAGGAGGGTCGAGTGCGACTCCGTGGCATTGGAAAAGAACGTCCAGCGTTTGCCCTCGCGATCCCAGAATCCCGGCGCGCCATGGTCGCCGTAACCGGGAGCCGTAAGCAGCCAGGAACCGCCCAGGTTGAAGGCGATGGCCCCGGCATCGAGGTGGCTGTGATGCAGGTTGTTGAGCCCGGCCTTGAGGGTGAAGAGATAGGCGTCGTTTTTCCAGCTGTTGCGGGTGGTGAGCACCTCCCAGTCCTTGTAGCGGTAGTCGAGTTGCTGCGGAGCGCGGGCTTTTACAGCGGGATGGTTCCAGAGCAGGGCAAAGGCGAGCACGTCATTGGCATTGCCCTCCGGGCCTGCGCCGCGCGGCAGGAATGGCAGCGACTCTGCGAGAAACTGCGCGCCGCCATCGTCGTACTGGGCGGCCAGTCGGCAGAGGATCTGCTGCGGCCCGTAGTAGTCCTTGCCCGTCGCGTCGCCCCAGAGCAGAACGCCCTCGAGCCCGGGCGTCGAGGAGCCGATGCGGTAGTTGGCCGCATGCTGGAGGAACGGCGAGTCGTAGAACTTTGCCGAGTCCGTGACGGTACGGGTCCCCTCGATGAACTGGAGGATGAAATTCATCCCGTAACTCGCGTAGCCGAGGCCCTCCTCGGAGCTGCCGTCGGGGTTCATGTCGGCAACGACACGTTCATAGTCCAGCATGGAGGCAGCCAGCCAGTCCCCCGCCTGCGGCAGGTCGTTGAGAAAGGCGAGACCCGTGAGTCCCAGCGCAGCCACGCTGATGTGATTGTGATTCGCCCGGTATTCCCTACCCCAGAATATCTTCCCGTAGAGCCCGCCCAGCATCGTCGGCGTACGCCGCGCGATGGTCTCGCGAATGAACGCCTGGTCCTGCTCGGAAAAGATGTCCCTGTGCCAGTCCCACGCCATCGCCACTCCCCTCAGGATATGCGCCGCCGCCAGGTCGCAATCGCGCCAGATCCCGGAGCCCCAGGAGTCCAGCTTGAGAGCAGCCAATACCAGCTCCCGCAGATACGAGCGATACTCCGGGCGATCATCCAGCCGGGCCATGAAGGCGAGGAAGGCGATATTGTTGCCCACGGCCCGCTGCCAGAGTTCCTCCCGGGCCTCGAGGATGGAGTTCCCCTCTCTGACGAAGGCCTCCGGGGGACGATAAACCGGGAGCGGCTGCTTGATGATGGCCTGGGCGGTTTCGTCGGCGAACTTCCGCCACTTCGCCCCGGCGCCGCCGAGCTGCCGGACCCGCTCCGCCGCGGCCGGCCAGGAGTCCTTGTCATAAAAGAGTCGCGGCTGGCCGGGTGAGGTCTTCGCCAGCCAGTCCTTTTCGTGCTGCGCACGGTAGACCGCCACCTCCTCCGGGGTGATCAGCCCGGCGTTCCCGTCCGCACACCAACCGGAGGCAATTCCCGCCAAACAGACGCCGAGAATCATTGATACAGCCTTTCTCACGGCTTTGCCCCCCAGAAAGGATCGTCGAAGGATTTCGGAATATCCGCCTGCTTGCGCGCCTCCGTATGCCCGTCGAGAAAGACCATTTGCACCGCATCGGAATGACGGTATGGCACACTTTCCCAGGGCAACGGCGTCGCATACATCGAGCGCAGTTTGTCTTTGCTTTCCATAAACATGACGGTCGACGACGCCTTGCGTCCAGCCATACGCTGGGACGATCCATCGGAGCCAAAACAGAGTCCCGCCGCATAGTTGGACTCCCACCACTTCGTCGGCTTGTCTGTCGCCAGACTGACCGAGGGACAAGTCAATATTTTTGCCATCTGATCCAATCCGGAGCCGGTGCGCCCGAGATCGTCGATCCCCACGTAGGGTCGCAGCACCACGGTCCATATCTGCTCCGTCGTACCACCCGAGAATGCATAGTTCGGCGGGAGGAGCCCCGCGTGCTCGGCTTGATAGAGACTCACACCCTGCGCAAGAGTACGAAGGTTGGCCAGGCACCGGGTCTCGGCAGCCTGGGCCTTCATCCTGCCCACCATGGGAAGCAGGATCGCAGCCAGCAGCGCGGTGATTCCGATCCCGGCCAGAAGCTCCAGCAGGGAGAACGCACGACAGGCTAAGAGATCACGATGGCGAAAACAGGCAGGCATATCCTATGTGGGGGAATGGAGTGACGTCGTGCAGCCTAATGTCTCTGGACAAAAGGAGCAAAAGGGATTTTAATAACACAGTTGAACAAACAACCCAAACGAGTCACCCAGCAGGATGTGGCGAGGGCGGCGGGAGTGCATCGTTCCTCGGTCTGCCTGGCCATGCAGAACCATCCCAATATCCCCGTGGCCACGCGTGAGCGCATCCAGGAAATCGCGCGCCAGCTAGGCTATCAGCCCGACCCGATGCTATCCGCGCTGGCCGTGTATCGCAGGCAGCAAAGCCCCCGGGTTTTTCAGGGCACGCTGGCGTGGCTGGGAAACACGCTGCCGCACTACGACTGGAGAAAGATCCCGATCTTTCAGCAGAACTACGAGGGAGCGGTCGCGTGCGCCCAGAGTCATGGCTATACAGTGGAGGTCTTTGATCTCCAGACGCCGGACATCTCGCCGCAGCGGATGGCTGGCATCCTGCGCTCGCGCAATATCACGGGCATCTTCGTCGCTCCGCAACCGAAGCCCTATGCCACGCTGGATTTTCCCTGGGAGCATTTTTCCGCGGTGACATTTGGCTTCACCCTGCTCCAGCCTTTGCTCCATTGCGTCGCAGCCACACAATACCGCGCCACACTGCAAACCATGCAGCGCATGCGGAACCTGGGCTACCGGCGTATTGCCTTTGCCTCCAGCCTGACGCAGGACGAGCGCGTGGATCACAACTGCCTCGCCGCCTACCTCGCGGAGATGGCGATTCATGGCGAGGAGCCTCACGTAACTCCGCTCAAGCCGGGCTGGACAACTCCGGAGAATCTCAGCGCATGGATGCGCGAGGTGCGTCCCGAGGCGGCGGTGATCAGCCTCGACGTGCAGGACATGCTCATCGAGGCGGGATTCCGTTTTCCCCGCGACCTCGCGATCGCCTGCCCGATGATGTTCGAACCCGACGGCCCGCTGGCCGGTGTGTGTGAGAACTCCCGGCTGGTCGGAGAGGCCAGCGCCGACTTCCTCGTTGCCATGATCCAGCGCGGCGAACGCGGAGTACCGCCCGTCCCGCAAAGGCTGCTCATCGAGGGCGCCTGGGTTCCCGGAAAGACACTGCCCCCCTTCCGTCCTGAGACAAAGCCCAAGGCTGCATCGCGCAGCAGGAAATCCCGCAAGGCGTAATCCCTTCGCCCGACAGGCGGAATGCGGCGCTAGCGTTCCTTATAAACTGAGTGAATAGATCGCCATTGGACAACGCCAGCCGAGGTGATCGAAGCTGCGGCGCGATTATTCACCATGAGCGTATCCATTTGCGTGATCGGGTGCGGAGTCCATGCCTCCGTGGCCCATGGCCCCTCCCTCCGACACTATGACAGGGAGGAGTCCGGCATCGTCCTGAGCGCCTGCTGCGACATCGATGCCACAAAGGCGGCGGACTTTCGCCAGACATTTGGTTTCCGGCGCAGCTACACCAGCATCGAGCGCATGCTGGAAGAGGAGACCCCCGATGCCCTGTGCATCATCCTGCCCCCGGAGCGAGCGGCGGCTATTACCTCCTCCCTCGCGCCCCGCCAGATCCCGATTCTCCTGGAAAAGCCGCCAGGTCTCACCCTGGACGACGTCGAGATGCTCGGCGACATCACCTCGCGACATCAGGCTCCGGTGCAGGTCGGCTTCAATCGGCGCTTCATGCCGCTGTTGGCGCGTGCGCAGCGCCTTCTCACGGACCTCATGGACCCCGCGGAAATCTGGCAGGTGAATTACGACATGATTCGCTGGCAGCGAACCGAGGCCGATTTTTCCATCACCGCCATTCATGGACTGGACGCCTCCGGGTTCGTCGCACGGTCGCCGGCAGTGAAAGCCCGATTTCACTATCAATCGCTGCCTCCCGAAACGACCGCGACGGCCGTGGAGGTCGATTGCGCCAGCGGGGCGCTCATCCGATGCAACTTCCTCCCCGTCGCCGGAGCCACGCTCGAGCGGATCGCCGTCCATGGGGCGCAGACCTCGGCAACGGTGGACCTGCCGATCTGGGGAAGCTCCGACACACCGGGACTGCTTCGCCTGTGGCAGTACGACACCCTCGTCCTCGAGGAGCGCGGCGAAGGCGGGCCGGACTATGTGCAGTGGGGATTCGCCGCACAAATGAAGTCCTTCCTCGATGCCGTGAAAGCTGGCGCCCCGCTACGTCCCAGCCTGAAGGAATCCGCTCAACCCGTCTGGCTGATGGAATCCATGCGACAGGGACTTTGCGAGGCCTCCCTCCCTTCTCCCGCCCTCCAGGCGCAATCCTGAATCCCTCTAACTAAACTGTGTTATAGACAAACCCCTTGTCCCCTTGTTTCTCCGACGCAACCATCCGACGCATATGAACTCCACCCCCGCCAGCCTCCGCCCGGTCCGCAATCGCCGGACATTTCTTACCACCCCCCGCCTCGCGGGCCTCTTCGCCGTCGCGGCGTTGTCGTGCCTCCCGGCCAGCACCTATTACTGGACCGGCACGAGCGGCAACTGGACAACCGCTACCAACTCGCTCGATTGGGCCACGACATCGACGGGATCGCCATCGACCTATTGGACAAACGCCAACGAGGCGGACATCGTGACGTCCAACGCACAAATCCATCTTTGGAATGTCAGTGCAACCACCGTGACGATCGAGAACGGCGCGGCCCTGTATGCATCGGGCTCCGGAGCCACCAGCACGACCCGCGGGCTGACCATCACGCAGGGCGGCAGCGGAGACTTTTCCCTCACGGATCAACGCACCTCCGGCACGGCCCTGAATCTGAAGGTCCTGCTCACCGGCAGCACCGCCTGGAATGGCACCATCACGATCAACGGGTCATCGGTTTCCACCGTGAGCCTGCTCATCGGCAGCCAGTTGGGAACGGGGGCAAACTCGGTAGGCGTCAATACCAAGGTCCATCTGGCCTCGGGCGGCAACCTGGAAATCGGTCCGGGCGTCATCGGGACCGTCGCAACGATCGGGGAACTCTCGGGCAATGGTAACATCAAGTTTCCGGGACAATTTTCCTCCACGGGAGGGACGCGCACGCTGCGGGTGGAGCAGTCGACCAACACGACCTTCACCGGCACCATCGGGGAAAACCTCACGCGCACCGATCACGTGCTCGCCTTCACCAAGGCGGGAACGGGCGTCCTGTCCATCTCCGGGACGGGCGGCTATGAGGGAGCCACCACGGTCGAGGGAGGCAGGCTGTACCTCAACGGCACCTATGGCACCGGGTTCACCGGAGTGACCGGCCAGGGAGACTATGTCGTGAAAAACGGTGCGCTGCTCGGGGTCAACGGCACGATCTCGCTCTCCACCGGATCGACTGCGCGCAATGTCACCATCGAAAGCGGCGGCACGCTCAAGCCGGGCACGGCCGATGCTGCCGGAACGATGACGATCTCGGGCGGCAACGCCTCGTCCAAGGGCCTCGTCTTCCTGGGTCAGGCGACCATCGAGTTCCGACTCGGTACGGCGCAGGACATGATCACGCTGGCCTCGTCCTCGATGACGGGATCTGCCCTGGGTGGCAATGGCAGCGTGGTCTTTGACCTCCTCGGCTCCAGTGGCGCAGCCATCGGCACGACCTACGACCTGATCAGCTTTGGAGGAACCGCCCAAGGGATCGCGCTGAGCACCTTCGCCTTGTCCTCAGCCAGCCAGTCAGCCGGTTGGGCGGGGACATTCGCCTATGGCGGCGATGGCAACCTTTTGCAGTTCACCGTATCCGCCGTGCCCGAGCCCGGCGCTTTTGCGCTCGCTGTGCTGGGCCTGTTGGGCGTAGCCACGGTGATTCGCCGCAAGGCAAACTCCCCTCATCTCTGCTAAGCATCCCATTTATGAAATACTCCCCTCTCCTCCTCGCCAGCCTCCTCGTGTTCACCGCGTCAAACCTCGTCGCCCAGAACATCGTGCGCGATCCAGGTTTCGAGGAAGACACCACGGGCTGGAACGCCCCGTACATCCCGAACGACAGCATCGACCGGCACTGCGCCTTTGAGGTCGTCAAGGAGTCGCCGCACTCCGGCAAAGCCTGCGCCCGGCTCTCCTCGGAAGATAATGGCCGCATCGCCATCTCCCCCAAGGGCACGCCGATCCCGGTGGAGCCCGGCGAGAAGTTCAAGGTCTCCCTGTGGATCAAGGCCGGAAAGAACTTTGAGGGACAGAACGACCAATCCGGCATGCTGCTAAGAATGGATATGATGAACGGGCGCGACTCGGTCGGCATCGTGACCATCGACTGGAAGGGCCAGTCCCGCCTGCTTTCTCCGCAGGATTCCCCCAACGACTTCGTCACCGAGCCCCTGCCCACCCAGTGGACCAAGGTGGAGGCGGAGTTCGTCGTGCCGGACGATACCACGTCCATGCGCCCCGCCGTGTTTCTCTGGCGCGGCACGGGGGAGTTTTTCATCGATGACTTTGTCGTCGAGCGCACTCGCTGATCCATGCTGACCATCTACGACTATGCGGTCGTCGGGCTGTACTTTGTCCTGCTCCTCGGCGTGGGGTGGCTTTCGCGTCGCTTCGCCCGCAACAGCAGCGAGTACTTTCGCGGCGGCGGCGAGATGGCCTGGTGGCTGGTCGGCGCATCGGCCTTCATGGCGTCCTTCAGCGCGTGGACATTCACGGGAGCGGCCGGCCTCGCCTACCAGTACGGCGCGATCGTGCTGGTCATGTATCTCGGGAATACGCTCTCCTTTGTCCTGAACGCCCTGTGGCTGGCCGAGCCCTGCCGCCAGATGCGGGTCGTGGTGGTGATGGAGGCCGTGCGGGCGCGGCTCGGGCGGATCAACGAGCAGTTCTTCACCTGGATGACGCTGCCGCTCCAGATCATCGGATCAGCCATTACACTTTACGGGCTGGCCATTTTCTGCGCGCCAGCCTTCGGCTTTGACCTGAAGCTCGTCATCATCGGCGCGGGGCTGGTGGTGCTCATCGCCACGACGCTGGGCGGCTCGTGGGCCGTGGCGACGGGGGACTTTCTCCAGGCGCTGATGCTGATCGGCATCACGCTGGTGGTCTTCGTGCATTCGCTTCTCGCAGTGGGCGGCTTCTCCGGCCTGATCGAGAAACTCCCCGCCACGCATCTCGACTTCACCGCCTCGCAGGCAAGCGGCATGGGCATTCTCTGGGTGGTGGCCACTCTGCTGGAGCGCCTTTCCGCCGGGAACAACCTGCTCGGCGCGACTCGCTATCTCTCGGCCCGCAATGGCCGCGACGCGAGGCGGGCTTCCCTGCTGGCGGCGGGCTTGTTTGCGATCGGCTCGCTGATCTGGTTCGTCCCGCCCATGGCCGCGCGGGCGCTCAATATGGACATGGCGGCGCTCATGCCGGGGCTGACGCAACCTGCGGAGGGCGCCTATGTGGCCATCGCCCACCGATTCCTTCCCGCCGGTCTCCTCGGCTTGATGGTCACCGGCATGATCTCGGCCACGATGTCGTCGATGGATCACGGGCTCAACCGCAACTCCGGCATCTTCGTGCGCTCGTTTTACCTGCCGATCCTGCGTCCGCTGGCCGGGGAACGCGAGCTCGTGGTCGTGGGCCGCGCCGCCACGATCGTCTGCGGCCTGCTTATCATCTCGCTCGCCCTGCTCTACAGTACGTGGAAGGACGTCGGCGTGCTCCAGCTGATGCTCAATGCCAGCGTGATGCTCGGGATCCCCACCGCTGTACCGACCCTCTGGTGCCTGATCACGCGGCGGTCGCCGGACTGGGCCGCGTGGACGACGGTGATCTTCTGCCTCGCGATCAGCACGCTGCTCGGGCTGATGCCCAACATCCACGCCGTGCAGGCGCTGGCGTCGACCCTGGGACTCACCCCCTTGCTGGAATACATCCGCACGCACTCCTATGCGCTCGTGGCGCTCATCAGCTTCTCCCTCGGCTCTCTCTGGTATCTCGGCGCGGGGTTCCTGCTCGGCGGCAGGCTTTCACCGGAGCGCCGCGAGCAGATCGACACGTTCTTTGCCACGATGCGCCATCCCTTGTCCGACAAGGAAACCTGTCCTCCGTCGGAACTCTCCCGGCAGTCGCGGCGCATCGGCCGCATGGCGCTGGTCTGGGGTGGACTCATGGCGCTGCTCCTGCTGGTCCCGAACTCTCTGGAAGGTCGCATCGCCGTGGCATTTTGCGCGTCTTTCATCGCCGGGATCGGCGGGCTGCTCGTTCTCTCCAGCCGCCGCGCCTCCCGTGCCAGGGAATCCACGGCAGCGATCAAACCCGAATCGTTGGTTGAAACCCCGTGAAAACCCTCGACCACAGCATCTCCCGCTCACCGGCCGCGAGCCAGACGGAGCGGCTGCTGTTTGCCATCAGCCGCCGCGAGCAGGAATTATTCCTTCCCGCGTTCCGTCCCGACTCGCTCGGCCAGGTCGCGATGGAATGGCATGACCCTCTCGATGCCGTGGAATCGTGGCCCGACGCGCTGCGACGCTTCCGCCCGACCGTGCTCGTCGCCTGCTGGTCCACCCCGCTCCTGCCCGAGCCGACACCGGGCCAGCCATCGCCCCGCTACATCTGCCACCTTGCCGGATCGGTGCGCAATGTCGTTCCCCGCTGGTTCATCGAGCGCGGCGGCATCGTGAGCAACTGGGGGAACGCCGTCTGCGAGCAAGTCGCGGAGCAAGCCCTGCTGCTCGCCCTTTCCGCCCTGCGCAACGCTCCCGGCTGGCGCACCTACATCCGGGATTACGCCCCCCTCCATGCCAGTCCGGCGCTCGTGTTAAAAACCCGGTCGCTTTACGGCAGGCGCGTGGGCATTCATGGATTTGGCCGCATCGCCCGCGCCCTGCTGGAGCTGCTTCACCCCTTCCGGGTCGACGTCGTGGTGTACTCCGAAGGCGTGCCTCCCGAGTACATCCTCGCCCATGGCGCGACGCCGCTCGACACCCTGGAGGAGCTCTTTTCCCAAAGCGAAGTCCTCTTCGAATGCGAGGCGCTCACGCCCCAGACTCATCTTTCCGTGACTCGCACGCTGCTAGCCGCGCTGCCGGACGACGCGGTCTTCGTCAACGTCGGTCGCGGCCTCACCGTCGATGAATCCGCGCTGGAGGAGGAGGCCGCATCCGGTCGCCTCCGCGTCGCGGTCGATGTCGTGCACGAGGAACCGGTGACCGAAAGCACGTCGCTCTTTGCCATCGAGACCGCCATCCTTTCTCCGCACATTGGCGGACCGACATCGGATGAACATCCCCGATGCGGAAAGTTCGCACTATCCAACATCCAGCGTTATCTCTCCGGCCAGCCCATCCAGGCCCGCGTCACGCTCGAGGCCTTCGATCGATCCACCTGATGGAGAGCAGCGACCGCCATCCGCTCTTGCATGGCAGGCTGCAGTCGCGGAAGAGCATGGTGATGAAAGCCTTGATTGGTCTGCAATCAAAATGACCCTCCCGGAGGATCTAGGGATTGCGGACTTCAGCTTTTAATAAGGATTCCCTTCGCAAATGGAAGAAGGTGAAGGCATCAAGCACTTTCCCCTTTGCCTCTGGGTACTTTTGTCGAGCTGCGTCCACCGCATCGACAATAGCGTAAGGCGGCATCAGGATGCAGCGAAGAGGCCAGAATCTGGGCTGACCTGCGCGATGTTCCTGGTTACCGCGGAATACCCCTTCCAGAAAACCTTGCAATGCTGCGACATTGTCGCTATGTCTCTTTTTTCATCTCGGTTCTCTCTTTCCCAAGAACCTCTCCCATTGAAAAAATTTCCCGTGCCTAGTTTTTCAGGAGCACGTCAATATCCTGCAACGGTTCGATCAGCGGAAGCGGCACGCTCGATAAGCTAGGGACAGGCACTCTGGTGGTCGGTGCGCAAAACACATTCTCTGGAAATATCACCGTCACAGGCGGAACCCTGCAAACCAATGCAGCTGGTACGCTGGGAACCGCGGACGTTTCAGTACTCAACGGCCAGACACTTACGCTGGGCAACAATCTCTCTCGACTCCACCTCGGCATTAACCTTTGATCTGGCCTCCATCATCAACCTCAACTACTCGGGCGCGATGTCCATCGCCGATCTGGGGTTAGGTTCAACATTCATCGATGCCAGCACCTACACGGCTTCGCAACTGAACAGCTTTTTCGGTGGTTTCAACTTCTCCGGCATCGGTTCAGTCACGGTTGTTCCCGAGCCGCAAAGCCTTCTTCTCATCGGTGCAGGCCTGCTGGTCCTGATCGTGCGTCGCCGGAATCGAGCCTCGATCTAGCAGAGTCTCGTCCACGCGGTCGCTGCGTGTCGCGGCGACCGGCCGGCGGAATCATATCGTCATCGAAGCGCTTGAGGTGAAGAGGCATCCGCCACCATGGCGCAGATCCTATTTCGACCGCAGCCCTTTGCTGATTCCACGCTTTGAGTGCGGCACCGTCTCTCCTGTCCCTCCTGCCTGCCCCGTGTGTGTGCGGACTCCGATAGTTAGTTTCGGAATCCCAAGGACTCCAGTTCGGAGGTGAACGGAAATTTTTCCGAAGTCAGATAGATTCTTAGCTTCTGGCTTCCTCCCTTTTTGCCGACAGGAAGCCGCAGGGAGATATTAGTCAGCAACACCGGGAAGGAACTGACCCACTCGCCCTGCGGAGCGTAAACGATGAGGCAGGCCGGAGATCGGGATCTGACCGATATCTCAACACCGGACAAACCGGGCGGCACATCAAGAGTCACCTCGATCGCCTGGCGCCGGACGCCTGATTGATACGACAACTCCACGCCGCCATTCGCGATCTGCGCGAGGGCTATTGGTTCACTGGAAGCCAGGCCAGCCGGCGATAGTCCAGGGTTTTCTTCCACTGTTTCAATGCCAGTTTTGACTGCTCCGAAGGCCGGCTTTTGCGAACCGTCCTCCCGTGTGATGCCGAATGACTGCTCCAAGAGCCCCTTGACGCCGGGCATGTCGCGATACATCCAGATGCCGTATCCCCGGACCCTTCGCAGAAAGGCAATATCCTCGTCATCCCGCCGCTCAAATGCGGAGAAGACCCTCCGAAAGAACACCGCCTGTTCGGCTTCCGTTCCCCGGGCGTGATAACCCTTGTCCGCAAGCCCTCGTTCAACTGCCGATGAAAAGCCATTTTCCGTAATGAATACCTCCTTGTTCCCCGCGTAGTTTTCGATCCAGAACTTCGCCACCTCGAGCAGGGCGGCCGGTGAGGTGGCGTCGCCTTGAGTCTGGGCGTAGCAGTCGATGGCAAAGAAGTCGGAGGCCGCAACCACATCCAAAAGCCACGGCTGAGGCTCGTGGAACGGCCGTGCCGGAGAGCCAAGCAGCGCCTCGCCGGTGTCGAAGGGATTCGTATTGACGCAACATCCGATCCTCAACTGATCCGCCTTGCCCAAAGACCGTGCCGTCTCGCGGCAAACCTGCGCCTCCTCCAGAAACCAATCCCGGTAAGCCTGACGAATCTCCGGCGTTCGCGGCCTGGCAAACCAGAGAAACTCGTAGTCCAGCAGCAGGCTGATGCTTCCAGCCTCCTCAAGCGCCCGGGTGACAAATTCTGTGAGGAACTTCTTCGCCATCCGCCGGGTTTCGGGGTTCCGGATATCCTGTTCATAAAAGGCAGGGATGGCGTCCATGCCTTGTGGATTGAGTGCGCGGGTAAAGAAGGTATTTACGTTGGTGATCACGCTGCTCCCCGCCAGGTGGGCCCGTTTTTCGGACTCGAAAAATTTCCCCCATTGCAGTTGCCCCGGCGCTTTTTCGATCTGCGCCCACTTGTAAAAACTGACGCGCTCGAACGGGCGAGGGCCGAAGTCCCGAAGGATCTCCCCGGAATGGATATAATTGGCCCAAAAGCCAATCTGGAGTCCGTCAGGATTCGGAACAAAAGAAAGCCGTCGGATGGATTGAATGGAAGGCTCCGAGGCTCCGAGCAACCCCAGCCCCGCCAGCAGCGATCCGGCGATCACAGCAACCCGCAATATTGAACCGCAAAAGCTCAAGAGTCGGATAGAAAAGGCGTCCGGTTTATACATTCTGACACAGCGCTTGAGCGCAGGCCTCCGGAGACAGTCCTGCGGGGGGCGCGGTGAGGGATCTCATCGTTATACTCTCTGCGCCATTGCGCAAGTTTCTCTTCGGCAACTGCTCCCAAAAGATCGGACCAAGGAAAGCGAGGAACCAAGCGGCCACAATGCGGGACAGGTTCCATGTTCCGGGATTTGGGTTGCCTTGCCGGGATGTGAGAATGAACGGAGTGAATCCCACCATGTCCCGACTGCCGAGCATTCAATTCCGATGGCCGAGCTTCCTGACCGGAACGGTAACCTCCAGTTGGGACGACGGCACCGTCCATGACCGGCGACTGGTGCAGCTTTTCCGCGAGCACGGATTCAAGGGCTCGTTCTACCTCTGCAGCGATCGTTTTTGCGATCAGGAGGGCGGTGATCCCCGCTGCATCTCCTCGGAGGAGGTGCGGACCTTGTACAAGGGGTTTGAAGTTGGTTCCCACACCGTCACTCATCCCCGCCTCTGGACGCTTCCGCCGGAGGTGATCTTTGCCGAGATGGTTCGGGATCGGCAGGTTCTGGAAGCGGTCGCCGGGGAGATCGTCACGGGGTTTGTTTTCCCTTTTGGCCGAGGCGCATCCGGCGACGCCATGCTGCCGCTGGCAAGACGCGCCGGTTTTCTTTATGCGCGGCGTTCCTCTCCCGCCAAGGTCCATGAACCGCCGGCAGATTTTTTCAACTGGGATACGTCGTGTCACTGCGGTTCCGAACTCGCGGAGCAATGGGAATTTTTCAAGACACGGCAGGAGTCCGATCGCCTCTTCAATATCTGGGGCCACAGCTATGAGTTTGAGGAGCAGTGGGGCTGGCAGCATATCGAAGATTTCCTTCAGGACGCCGCGAGGCAGGATGGACTGTGGTTTGCCACCCATCGCCAAGTCTATGACTATATCTCCGCATGGCGCGGGATGCTCTGGTCGCTTGATCTCGGTCGCGCTCACAACCCCTCCGCCACCCCGGTCTTTTTCACATTCAACGGACGCGAGATCCGCCTCCTCTCGGGAGAATCGACGGATCTCTAGACGCCGGATTTACTACTCTCCCAATTTTACCTGAACATTTGCGATGCCCTCGATTACCGAGCAGCCCAGAGGCCATGCCGAAGCTCCCCCCACGCGGCGCGAGCTGATATTTTATACGCTGGGAAATTCCGCCGTGGTCATGGGAAACGGGCTCATCCAGAGCCTCCAGTTTCCCATCTTCAACATGCTGCTGGGAGTGAATCCCGGCATGATCGGGACCATCGCCGGCATCGTGCGCCTGTGGGACGCCTTGATCGATCCGATAATGGGCCAGGTCTCGGACAACACCCGGACGCGATTTGGGCGCCGCATGCCATTTATCCTGGTCGGCGGCGTGCTAAGCATGGCCTGCATCGGGTTATTCTACTGGTGCAGCACCGACTGGAACAGCACGTCGATCCTGATCTGGTTCGGGGTGGTGACGCTGCTCTTTAACACCGCCACCTCCATCATCAGCGTCCCCTACTATGCTCTGGGGATCGAGATGGGAACCGACTATGATCAGCGAACCCGCGTGGTCGCATACCGCAGTCTCGGGGACAAGGTCTTCGCCATCTTTAGCAACTGGTACTTTCGCTTTACGGAGCTTTTCGCCAATGCCCTGGTCGGTGCGCGCTGGCTGGCCGGTCTGATCGCGGTGTTTGGCATCGCATCGACCTTCGCTCTCGTAACCCGGAACCGCGAACATCGTTACAAGACGGTCGCCGCCACCAAGAGCCTGCCGGAGAATTTCTGGAAAACCATCGGCTCTGTCCTGTCCAACCCGGTCTACCTGCGGCTCCTCGCCATCTGGACCATTCTCACCCTGAACACTGGCGTATTTACCGCTCTCGGAATGTACCTGAATGTTTACTTCGTCTACGGAGGAGACAAGGCGGCGGGAGCCACGCTAGGAGGGGTGGTGGGCACGCTGGGACTGGTGCTTTCCGCTCTGGCGATCCCGCTGACTAAGTATCTCTGCGACCGCTTTGGGAAACATCGCGCCCTCGTGGTGGCGCTCTGGCTCTACGTGGCCGGGAGCATCCTGAAGTGGTGGTGCATCGATCCCGCCCACCCATGGATGCAGCTCGTACTCCCCTTCTTTTTCTCGATCGGAATCTCCTCGATCTACATCGTGATGTCCGCGATGCAGGCGGATGTCGTCGACCTCGATGAACTGCACTCGGGGCGGAGGCGCGAGGGGATGTTTGGCGCCATCGGAGGCTGGGTCATGAAGATGGGTGGCTCGCTGGCCATCATTCTTTCCGGCTGGGTCGTGGTATGGACCGGGTTTCATATCAGCGATGGTGCAAACCAGGCCAACGGCGTGTTCTTCGCCATGAGAGTCAGCTTCAGCCTTATCCCTGCCGTGGGCAGTCTGCTGGCCCTTTTCGCCATTCGCGGATGGCCATTGACCCGTGAGCGATGCGAGGAAATCCGCGCAGAGCTGGAAAAGAAACGCTCCGAGGCAGCCTGACCCTAAGGCGCAGGTTCCCTGCGTACGTCGATCAGGGCGATCACGTCGTACCGCGTCCGCTGGCGAGCATCCGTGGCCGCCGTGATCAACAATGTCGCTCGTTGGTCCGCCGGGAGCTTTATCGCACTGGAATCGATCTCCTTCCAGACGCCGTCCTGCACCGCGACGGAAAACGGAACAGTATCCCGCCGGGCTCGCGCCGGGGAAAGGTTGCGTGTTTCGCCGGACTCAATCACCACGGAGGAGTCAATGGTTTTCAGGGCTGCCGGACGATCGCTCGCATTGATGACTCTCATTGAGCCGAAGGGAAATGCCGACTCGTCCGTGTCCAGCACGGTGGTCTTGGCATTGACAAATCCCTTGTCCCGCGAAGCGCGCAGCAAGACGATTGCGGCTGATCCGGCGGACGGAGAGATCGAGGTGATCCTGGCATCCGCCGAGGGTTTGGAAAAGAGCTCCAGCGGTTGGCCCTTGGGAAGCGCGACCGGATTGGCGGGCCGATTCACGGGAAGCACCAGGGGCAGAAAAGACATGTCCCCGCCGCCGCGAACGACCGGAGCGCGATAGTACACCGTGGGGTCCAGGGATTTCACCGAGCCTTCCGCTCCGGCGGACTCCGCCTCCGTGGCCGGCCGGTCAATCAACAGCACTGTGAATGTCGTCTGCGGCTCGACCGGAGACGGCTGGGCCGACAGCGATGCCGAAGGATGCAGCAGCGCAAGGACAGCCATGGGTATATAATATCGCACCTTCATCTAGACCTCCTCGGGAGTGAGCCATCGAAACGCAATGATCCGGAACAGCCTCCCCAGCGACGCCGCAGGATCTCCCGCGTTGGCGGGCCGCTCCGGCCAGGCGAGATCCTCGGGATCAGTCGATTTCTTGAAAGGCTCGGGATATCTCTGCACGATTGCCTCGCACCAGGCCCGGGCCTCGATGCGACCGGTGCGGGGATTCTTCACCTCCCCGTAGGCTCGAACACGAAAGGTGTCGCTCCGCACGGTCAGGATCGGGGCCAGGGCCTGAAGCACGTCCGCCTGGGTCAGGAAGCCCGGCACCCCCGCTGCCGTATAGTACCACTCCTCCCCAAACATGGCCAGCCGGGGTACCACGGCTCCTTGCAGGGCGGAATCATCCACATTCACATCAGTCCGCGGATCACCCACGTACGTCCGCATCTGCGCCGGGGTATAGAACGATCCTTCCGTGCCGGAATCGTAAAACGCTCCATTGATGGCCGACTTGCCATTGACGGCCTGAAGGCTGCTTCGATCGATGGCTGCCTGCAGTGCGCCGCGCAGGCCGGTACGGGAAAGGGCTGTCTCCGTGAAGGGCGAGGCGCTCAACTCGGGGGCGAGGCGGCGATTGACGAAGTCGGCCATGGCGACAAAAGGACCGCGCTCCTTGATCTCCGCAACGATCTCGCGAGCCAGCAGGTCGACCTCCTGTTCCGAAAGGCGGCGAGCTCCGGTGTAGGCCTCGGCGAGCTCTCCCGCAGGTTGATTACCCGGGGGAACAAGAAATCCCCCCGAGCCATTTCCTGGTTTCAAAAGGCGGCTGAAAACAGCCTGATCTGCATTTGCCGTGGCGTTGTTAACCTTGAGTCCCAGCCTCGACGCCAGCACCGCTTTCCAGGCTTCGACCGAGGTGGAGTTCACGTTGAATGCTCCGTCCGTCAACAGATAGGCGGCTCCCAGCCGGAACCGATTCGCGGGAGACCCCAGGGCATTGTAGTCCCCTCCCTGACTGCTTCGAAAGCGGAGACGGCTGTTGGGAAGCGCCTTGTCATTGTCCAGGTAGCTCTGTGAGACGGCGCCAGAACCCTCCAGCCCGCTCAGGAAGAAGCGATCCCACAACGCATCGTTCGCCATGTAGGAGGCGTCGTAGATGAGGTTGAACCGGTCCTGGGAGCTATTGGCAGGCTTGGGTGCGGGGTACCTGTTGAAATACTCCACATAGGAGGAATTGCTGTAGTTATAAAACCCTGCGTAGCAATCGCGCCCGGCCAATGGAGCATAGACCCAGGAGTTTCCAAAAATATAGGATGGCTGGTTGTTATGCCCCGATAGATCCGCGTGCTGAAACCAGCCGAGGCTGCCAAGTCCATCGGGAGGCGCAAAATCAAAAGCCGGGCTCTCATATCCCAACTGGCTCCATGAAAATGCGCCGCTGACCAGGCCCGCCGGCTTTACCGCCGGGTTCTGATCCTCGTAATCGTAAAAGAGCGACTCGAGATAATCTCCCCCCGTGTAGCGGATCTGGGGCGGGGCGAATGCCGTATTGTTCACGCCCGCGGTGCCATCGGTGAAATTCACCCAGTTGCCATACCACTTGACCAGATTGTAGGCACTGGCACCGGAGACTCCGACGCCGAAGCGGGACGGGACGGAGAACTCATCCCCTGAGCGCATATTGGAATACAGATACCCGGCAAGAAATCCCCCCTGGGGTCCGGCACCGTTCGTCGAACGATGCACCAGCGGACGCCGATGAAACTGGCCGACCGGGAGCCGGGTGTCCACCTGCACTTTATGCTGAAATTGTCCTGCGCTGAAAGAAAGGCCCAACGTGGCGGCCGTCGAGTTGGCCAGCCAGCCAACAGGCATTGGCCAGTTGGAGATGATCTGCAGCGGCTGGCCGAGCGCGGAAGCCGAGGATGCCTTGTGCAGGGTGACGCCTCTGGGTGCATCCTCATAAGTCGACGGATCGGACGGCGGCGTGGGTACGCTTCCGTAAAACCTCATGCGGAACGACGTGGCGACCGTCGGCGCCGCGCTGATCTGGAGCGGAGTGCTCCCGTCGGGCAGCGCGGAAATCTCGAAATAGCCATTCTGATTAAGCACCGATGGCGAGGGGTTCTTGACATTGGTCTTGTCGCCGAACTGCTGACTCACCTGGCTGAAGTCGCACACCATGTCCATGACCTGCTGAACGCTTCCGCTGTTTTGCAGGGTAAAGACTTTTGATGCGCCAGGAGGCAGCGAACTCTCCGAGGCCGGAATCCTCAGGTAAATCGCGGAGTCGCCCGTAGCCGTATTTGCCGCCATAAGGCTCGCGCTTACGTCAAACTTCATCACTCCGCCGACATTCGCCGTGTTTGGCGGATCAGCCAATAGCTCAAAGAGGGCATCGTCATCGACGCGGATGCGAATGATGTAGGACACGCCCGGCAGCCGGACATTGTAGGGATTGTAGAGCGTGATCACGGGGTGGAACCTCAGCCGCACCTGACCGGAGTTTGCCGGGATCGTCTGGGGATAGGTGGAGGCAGTCGGGAGATCAAAGTGCAGCCACGCGGGCCACTCGCATCGGGTAATGACGGGGAAAAGTCCATGCTGCGTATCCGTTCTCGGCTCGATCTGCGGATTGGATGCGTCAATACCATCCCATGAGCGAAGAATCCCCACCCGGGGAAGATTGGAGCTGGACGTGGGATGAAACCCTGGGAACCGGGTCCGAAAGGGCGCTCTCGGGTCGTCGACCGTTGCCGCGGTATCCCTGGGGTCTTCGTAAAGCAGATCGGTATCGCTGATATAGCCCGAAATGTTCCCGCTCCCGAGGTAGACCGAGAGGTCCTCCTTGAGGCCTCCTTTTTTCACATCGGCAAGCACGCCTCGTGTATAGAGGGTGAGATCATGGAAGCGGCGCTTGAAGTCCGCGCCCAGCTTGTCGCCGCCGGGCAGGTAGTTCACCTGGGAGTCCGCAGAGAGCCGGAGCAGGCTCGACGCAAAGCTTGAGTCCGAGGGATCGTAGCCATCGGTGGCGAGGTCGGAATTCGTCGACGTACCGTCAACGACGCCGATCCCGAGCTTTTGCGACGAGGCGAGGCGAGCCTGATCGAGCGATGCCCCGGAGAAGGTCTGGCCGAGCGAGGAGAACTCCACCCCGGCCTGAAACTTTGCCTTTATTCCCTCATCCCCGATCCAGAATGCATAAGCCCCGGCAGCCACGTCGGGCTGGGCGGCGGTCGGATTCCAGATCGGAACCTTGGGAACCACCACCCCCTCCGCCTGATCGTTGGCCAGATCGACGGACCCGCTGCCCAGCAAGACGACATGAGCATCGAGATCCGCCACCCCCGTGACCGTTCCGGCCGAGGTCAGGCGGGCGGGGTAGTTGAGCGGCGTCACGTTGTTCGTTTGTGACTCCGCTCCGCCGTTTTTCCTGCGCCCCCCGGAGATAAGCCAGGCGAGAGGCTCGGGCGACACCTGGGTTGCCGAGGAGCCGACATTAGAAACGACACGGCCGGGCTTGGCGGGGTCCGGGATGTAGCGATTTCGGGAAACATCCCAGACGCCGCTCCAGTTGCGGCCGGGAGTTTGCGCCGCTGCGTTGGTACTGGCTCCCGGAAGAAAGGCGGGCTCCCAGGTGGTTGTGTTGGTGTTACGATTCAGCTCGGCCGGGGCTGTTACCCGCTGGTCCGGCCCGGCGGTTTCCTGAAGCAGGGTAATCGCGTTCTCGAGGCCGAAGATCGCGTTTCGCCGCGCCTCCGCTGCTTTCTTGGCATTGGAGGAAGTGAGAGTCTCCACCCGGACAAAGATCGCCGCGCCGACGAGCACCACCACAAGCAGGGCGATGACCAGCAGCGCAAGTATGGTGGCAAATCCTCTCTGTTTGATCTTATTCATGGGTCAGCAGGAAAAGCGGCGTGCGAGCATCAGCCGTGTCGATATCCAGGGTCAGCTTGTCGCCGGAGGCCGGCTTGAGCACCCGGGGGCTAGCTGGCAGGGGAAGGCCTCTGACGTCCACGCCGAGAAGGGTCCAGGTCCCGGCCAGAGCATTCTTGACGGTGACGGAGGCGCGTACCGGTTCCATGATGACGGGACCGGCCCCGGGGTTGCGGATGCTCCAAACCGTGGGATGCACCCCGCGAGGCTCCGTACTGCGGTCAGCGGTCTGACCGGTATTGCGCGAGCGTCCGACGAAGCCCAGGAGCAGCTTGCGCGAGGTCGTAATCGGCTGGCCGTCGAGCGTGGTGACATAAACCACGCCATATCCATCGGCCACCCGCAAAATGACTGAAGCGTCCTCAAATTCCGCACGAGAGAGCGAACCCGCCAGGGCGACGGACCTCGCGGTCGAGATGCGCATGTGATCCGACGGCATATCGATCTCCAGCGATCGGTCCGGCGTGGAGATCTTTCCGTCAGGAGGAGCATCCTGTGATCGGGCCAGTTCGCCGGAGTCCAACCGTGCCACCACCTTGCCGCCAAATGCCAGCCAGCCGGGCAAGCCATTTCCGCCCGCAGGAATCGCCTGTGTTGCCGATGCGATGTCGTCCGGCGAGACCAGCCTCCGGCTGAGAACCACCGGCGCCTCGGCAAGATCACCGCGCAGGAAGAGATGGCGCCCGAGCGGAAGGATCGCCAGCACCGAGGGATTTTGCAAAGCTCTCCCTGGCAGGGGGACATCACTCATGGGCGATCCCTCCTCGGGAAACCGGTCGAGCTGGCGGTGCAACACTCCATCCCAACCCTGGATCGCTCCGAGTGCCAGGGTGCGGAGCACGCGCACGAAATTCCGGTCTCCCGGCCAGGCTCCGATCGCATCCCAGACAATGAAAGGCTTTCCCTCCACCCGCTGAAATGGCGTCCGGAACGTGGTGAGCGACGCCGCAGAGATGGGCGAGACATCCAAGTAGAGCGCCCGATCAGGGTCCGACATCGTCCCGGTCTCGACGAGCTCGGCACGTTCCTCGATCACGTCGAGGCTGGCGGCAGTACGGGTCTGCAGGTCGCGCAGCCATGCCGGGGAGGTCCAGGCAGTCGCGCTCCATTTCGCAGGAGGGAGGATTTTTTCCGCCGCAGCCCGCCGGGCCAGGAACCACTCGGACTGGAACTGATCAAGAAAGCGGAGCTGATCGGCGATCCTCCGGCGAAACCGGGGCGAGGCGGCGAGAAGGTTGCTGGTGCTAAGGAACTCGACGCGTCCGCGTTCCATGCTCTCGTCGAAATACAACGGACTGGCCTCGCCCGGCATCTGCCAGGCCTCTTTCAGCTTTTCTCCCGAGCCGTAACACTGCCGAAGCCAGGCGCACCAGCGATTTTGCAACATGCGATGGTGCGGACGGGTGAGAAAGTCCTGGTGGTATCCGAATAGCCCTCCCTCGAATAATATGGCGCTCGGCCCCATCCGAGCAGAGGTCCCGAACGACTGCCAGAAATCCCCCAGGTCGCGCTCCAGCAAAGCCGTGGCCGCCTCATCGACAAAATAATACTCGGGATAGCCAATATTCAGCTCGCGAAAGGCCGCCACTCCCTCGTCGGCATGATAGACGCGCCCTCCGGCCAGGGTGACGGAAATCGCCAGCCCGTGCTTCTCGCATTCCGCCAGGAGGTTCCTCAACCCTGTTCGCAACATGTCGCCGGAAGGCTTCGCAATGAGCGGATCGATGGGAGCAGTCCGTACTCCGGTGTATCCCAGATCTTTCAGCAGCCGCACGGTCTGCTCCGCCTGCTTCTGCTCCGGAGCGCTGAGGCTCTGGCCAAACTCCATCAACAATACGCGCCCGGTTGCCGCCCCACCCGCCTCGGCACCCCAGACCGGGGCATCGTCGACCTCCACACCGGCACGCGCAGGCTCGAACCAGCCAGCCGTGGCAGATGGCTCCTCCGTCCAGGCTGGGGGTGCAAACGCCAGTGAGGCGGGCTGGTTCGACAAGGTCAGACCCAATATCAGAAGCTGTCCGCGCATGGGAGCCCCCTCAAGGACGACAGACCGCACCGACGCGCCGGGTCTCGTCAGTTCCAGGCCGGTCAGGTAGACGCCGACCGGCACTCCCGAGCGATTTTCCCCGCGCCATGCTACGCGAGATTGGTTGCGGCTCAAGGGATACCACCATGGTCCGGTCTGGGCGTCCTGGACAAAAGAGAAGCGGTCTTCCTTCCCATCCTCGTATGCGACCGTAACGGTCGCCAGTTCGGACGGCGGATCATCCCAGGCATGAGCGGAAAGAACAAACAGCGTCTTTCCCGTGGCGCCATTTGCCGGGACAGTCACGACCGGTGGGGCTTTCGGCCACGCCTTTCCCGGCAAAGCGAGGACAGCCGGACCCTCGCGCGGTATGTCGAAAGGCACGCCGAGAAATGTCTGCGACCCGACAGGGAATCCCTGCAGCGAATTCTCCGGCCCCTCGTCGGTCCACCCTCCCGATCCATCCGCCGCGACCGCGTCATCGAAACCGATGATGGCTATGCCCTTCAAGGAAAGTGGCGTATCCGCCATCGTCGGACGGATGGACAACACCAGGAATGCTAACAAGGAAAAGACTCTCATGGTGCGAAAATCGGTATGCGCTTGGAAAACACCTCACTCGTCGCAATGGCATCCTGCCATGCCTGGCCGCTGAGACCGTTCAGCCTCGCCGCGACCTTGGGCTTCAGCAGCCGGAGCGACACCTCAATAGCCTGGAGACGGGCATGGGGGTAGACCTGCGAACCTGAGTGGATCACCCCGTCGGGGCCAACGGAAAATCCCTCCGCCGGATTGCTTCGATAATTAATGTCGCTCGACTCGTCGACAAACTCCGCGATCACCTGAAAGGCCACGACATTCTCTGCGACGATATCCTCCGGTCGCACCGCGGTGAACCCCAGCACGCCCGTGGCCCAGAAGTCTGTCTCCAGATTGGCCACGGCCATGTTCTCAAAGGTATCGCGCGGATTGATCGCCGTCCTCAGGAGAGCATAGCTTTTCCTGCTGCCGCCGGAAACCATGGGATCGAGATACCCCATCATGTAGGAAACTGCGATCGGGCCGGTGATCCGCGAGGAGGAGCTGGCCGGATCCTTGGGGCGCTCTCCAGGCTGGCAGAAGATCATCAACCGCGAGCCATCGATCGTTCCCCCGCTCCCGCCCGTCACGGAAATCGGCGCGATGCGGAGCCACTCCGAGTCGTCCCCGCTCACAATGACGGTCTGGATATCCCGTGATATCCAGTCGAGCGCAAGCCGCGCCTGCATATTGGCCGTCATGCGATCATTCGCCAGTCCCCATTGGTTCAAGCTCGCGGTGACGACCTGCACCGAGAGCACCAGCACGACCGCCATGACCGCGGTCGCCACGAGTAATTCGACCAAGGTGAATCCCTGGTGGCGCAATCCGGCGGACAACAACCCGCCGCGCCTGAAACGCACGATCTTCATTGGCGGGGCTGAAGGTTCCGATGAAAGGTCCAGCTCATGGCAGGACGGGTCGACGACTGCCCGACCGCGAGGACGGCGACCTCCATGCGCACGGGAAAACTTGCATTCGTCGCCGCAAACATCGCCTCGGTGGAGGCGTCCAGATTTGCCCGGTAAAGAGCCACTCGATAAACTCTCCCGCTTTGCACGCTGGCGACAGCTGGAGAAGCATTCGTCCATATGAGGCTGTTTGTCTGGCCGGGCGCCGTGCCGAGATAGCCGTAGAGTAAAGGTCGGCCGGAGGCCTGAAGGTTGGTCCCGGCGGGAATCCCGGCGATCTCCGCCCGGGAAAGCTGGGACACTCGCTCGGCTGCCGAATCGGCGACGGCTACCATACCATCACGATCCACGACATCCCGCACGCCGCTCAGGGCGCTGCCAAACAACCCCATCACCGCCACCACGACAAACGCGAAGATGCCGATCGCGAGCACCACCTCGACCAGGGAAAATCCCCGGGCCACATGCCGTTCGGAGATCATAGGGCGCCAAAAGCATCCCGGATGTGCGCCGGATCAGAAAATGCGCTGACCTGTCCCGAGCGACGGATCATCGCCGCCTGGAGAAGGTCGGGATTTTTTCTCACCCACTCCGTGCCGGTATGCCTTCCCAGGCCAAGGACGAGGATCGCCCCGGCATTCTCCTCGCAGGTGCCCTCGGGATCAAACTCCAGGTAGTACCACGTCCTGTGCTGATTGCGAAAATCGAGAGCCATCGTCGGCGGCGGAGCCGAGGTGCCGCCCGCAGTGGAGGAAGGCGACTGGCCATCTCCGACGAGAAATGTCGCGCCATCGGGCAGCAGGGCCGGCGTGCCCGCAACCTCCCAACTCCCATCGGAATTCTTCACCGCCACCGCGATGAGCCTGCGACCGTTCTCGCGGTCATTCCCCGAGTCAATGAGGAGGCGGGCCGGTGCATTCCTTGCTATCGCGGTGGTGCGCGCCGCCTGCGTCTGGGAGATCAACACGCTCAGGGCGGTCTTCAGCTTTGCGCCATCGCTCCCACCCAACCCGCTGGAGGCGACGGCCGCGAGGAGGCCAATGATCGCGATCACGACCAGCAGCTCCATCAGCGAGAAGCCGCCTTCGGCAACCAGCCTGCGGCCTGGCTTTATCGCGAGCGGACCTTTACGTCGAGACTGCGTCCTGGACAAAGAAAGGGTGCTCATGGGGGACTAAGCGAAGTAAACTCTGCTGCGGGCCTGGGGGGAAGTCATCGCCATATGGGCCTTGTCCCATAGTGCAACTTCATATAGTTTATTTGGCAACCCTCCCGAAAGACCAGTCTTTTAACCTAATGAATGCGGAGAACGCCTCTGTCCCATCTCCGGTGAACTACCGTCGTATAGCCGAGGCCTGTGGCGTGGGAAAAACCACCGTGGGACGCGTGCTGCAAGGGACAGGCTATGTCGCGGAGAAAACGCGGGAAAAAGTTCTCCAGGCAGCGAAAAAGCTGGGCTATCGGCCCGACCCGGCCCTTGGCGCGCTGACACGCCGACGCTGGCCTCTCGGAGCCAAGCCGCAAACAGCGACCCTGGCATGGATCCATCAGCCCTTGCTGCCTCCCTCCCATCAGCTGGCACCGGAATTTGTCGGCGCCCGGCAGCGTGCGGCGGAGCTGGGCTATCAACTCGATGAGTTTTCCCTGGGCGACTACCCTACCACCGCAGCCCTCGGTCACGTGATTTATCACCGCGGTATCCGCGGTGTGCTCATCCAGGCCTTCCGCGATGGCATCAATCTGGAGCTGGACTGGGAACATTTCTTCACCATCTTCGTCGGCCCGGAAAACGATCTGGCGCGAGTTCATAATGTGCAGGCCGATTTCCGCTCCGCCCTGCACCAGGGAGTGCAGGCCTGCTGCTCGCGGGGCTACCAGCGCATCGGCATCGCGCTGATGAACTACCGGGCAAGCGGCACGGATGTCCCCTTTCACGCCCAGGCGTTATTTGAGATCGACCGGCTCGGCCAGACTCTCGGCGCACAGCCCGCCATTCACCACTACGAACCCAGCGACGACTCCGTGCGGGACTTCGCCACCTGGGTTCGCCGGGAGCGACCTGATGTGGTGATCTCCACCAACGTCCAGCCCTACTACTGGTTGACCGGAGGTGATTATTTTGATCGCAGGCTTCGCGCTCGGCGCATCCCGGAGGAGATTGGATTTCTTTGCCTGCGGGACATCACCGAGCTTCCCGATTGCTCCCAGGTGAGCCTGCGCCCGGTCGAACAAGGCCGCCAGGCTGTGGACCTGGCCCATCAGCAACTTCAGCACGGAATCGTGGGACGCCCCGAGATCCCACTTCGCCTGCTGGTTCCGCCTGTGCTTATTCCGGGCGCCACTTTGCGCCAGCGTTAATCTGCAACGCAGTCTCAAAAAGCCCAACCTCTGACGCAGGTCCATCGTGCGCATCTTCTAAAGTCTTTTACGGGTTTACGCATTGTGACTACCAGTTGAATAAAGCTAATTGAAGGAGCATGAAACGCCTCCCTCTCCACCTCGTAGTAGCTTCCTTTGCGATTGCCTCCGCGCACGCAGCCACGATCGTTGACTGGGGCGGCGACTATGTTGCCACCGGACAGAGCCTGAACATGGGAACATCCAGCGTTTCCGGCAACCAGAGCACCTGGGATCGCACGGGAGCGACCGCGCTTTCGCCCGCTGCAAATTATAGCGGACCCGCCTTTTACGGAATCATTCAAAATAATAGCTCCAACGGCCCCGCCGCCAACATCTCGCAAACTCAGGTGGTGAACAGCGCCTCAGGGGACACCATCACCGTGGGATGGACGAGTTCTTCCTTCACGGACAAAACCGTGCTCGGATTGGTTTATATCAAGCAATCCAGCTTTCTATCCTACAACACCGGTTCGGTAACCTTCGATAGCACCAGCTCCATTAGTATCGCAAAGCCAACCGGAGCAGGGAACAACTACTATGTAAAAGCCGCTGTTCTGGCTAACGGGCAATGGTATCTTTCCAACACCTCGTCCCCCAATGCCCAATACTCTGCGGGACTAACCATTAACAACGCCGCGACCGAAATGTGGGGAGCCTATACCGCAACCGCGGCATCGCTCGCGACACTGCCGAGCTCCTACACCACATCGGGATCTTCGCTCACCGATATTACCGCAGTCGGTTACTTCTTTTTCGCGAACCGGACCGGCGGTGCAACGGGCAACTCCAGCGTGGCAGTCTCCGACATCACCTTCTCAGCCGTTCCCGAGCCGTCGACCATGGTGCTCGTTGCCATTGGCGGGCTCTTCCTCCTGCTTCGCCGCCGCAGGCACGCCGCTATTTGAGCCGCTTTGGAGGGAAGCCTGCCCTCGATAGCCGGAGGCTCCCCGATTTCTCAACCTTGAGGAACATCCGCCACTGCGCACGGGTGGCGGCTTTGGTCGTGAGACCACAGCACTCCGGCAGCGCGTGAACACTGTTCACGATTGCCTTGTTTTATGAACACCGCTCCCGTGCCGCCTTGGGCGGCATCCGCCGTATTCTACGAAATCTATCCCCAGACGTTTCAAGACTCCGATGGCGACGGGATCGGCGATATCCCGGGAATCATTTCCCGCCTGGACTATATCGCGTCGCTGGGCGCCAACGCGATCTGGCTCAACCCGGTCTATCTGTCCCCCATGCGTGATGCCGGTTACGACGTGGCCGATTTTCGCAAGGTCGATCCTCGTTACGGGACATTTGCGGACGTGCAGCGTCTCTTCGACGAAGCGCATCGCCGAGGCATGCGCGTCCTCATGGATTTCGTGCCTGGTCACACCTCGATCGACCACCCCTGGTTTCAGGAATCGGCTCAGGCGAGAAGCAACGCCCGGTCCAACTGGTACATCTGGACCGACAGTGCATGGAATGACGGGGGACCGGAATGGCGAGGGCGCACCGTCCATGGCTTCTCGGATCGCAATGGCAACTACCTCATCAACTTTTTCTGGTCCCAGCCCGCGCTGAACTTTGGCTTTGCCGAGCCCGATCCCGCCGAACCGTGGCAACTGCCAACCACGCATCCCGATGTGCGCAAGCTCTGGGATGAAATGAGGGATACCATGGTTTTCTGGATGAAGGCTGGAGCCGACGGATTCCGCGTCGACATGGCCGGGTCGATCACTCGCAGGGATCCAGATGGCCGGGAGGCGCGCCGTTTCTGGGCGGAGGCTCGCACCGCCTGCGAGGCGATCAATCCCGACTACTTCACCGTCGCCGAGTGGTCCGATCCTCGGAGAGCGCTCGACGGGCGTGGGCTCCACGCGGATTTCCTTCACTGGATACCCACCTACGAAAACCTCTTTCGCAAGGAGCTCGGGCGCACCCCGGGCGGGCCTCGCCGCCAGGGAGGCGCATCGTGGTTCGACCGGGAGGGAAAGGGAGACCTCCGCGGATTTCTCGACGATTACCTGGACCACTACGAGGCCACGAAAACCCACGGGTGCATTAGCATTCCGGTTGGGAATCACGATCTTTCCCGCATCAGCCTGCTGCGGGATGATGACGACCTCGCCGTCGTCTTTGCCTTTCTCCTCACGATGCCCGGGGTGCCGTTTATCTTTTATGGCGACGAGATCGGCCTCAAGCAGGTCGATGACGCTCCGGTCCGTGAGGGTTCCTATCCTCCCCGGGCTGGCGCTCGCGTGCCGATGGCGTGGACGGAGAACGACCTCAACCGGGGCTTCTCCATGGCGGAGGTTGGGAAGCTCTGGGCTCCAATGGATACCCGCTCCGGTTCACCCAGTGTCGAGAGCCAGCAAGCCGACCCTGGCAGCCTCTGGCATCGGGTGCGCCACCTGATCGCCCTGCGCCGCACCGAGCCCGCCCTGCGCGCCACCGCAGGATTCCGCGTTCTCTTCTGCGAGCCAGGCCGCTATCCGTTTGCCTTCCTGCGGGAGGGAGACGGGCAAAAGCTGCTCATCGTGCTGAACCCGTCCGGTGCGAACCAGGAAGTCATGCTTCCAGACCGGCTATCCTCAATCCGTCCTCCCCTCGCGGGGGATGAGATCAGGTTATACACCGAGAATGCAGGGGGCACCCGCTGCGTTGTCGGGCCGGTCACCTACGGAATCCTCCCGGTGACCGAACCCGATAAGGTTTAGCCTGTCTTTTTCGCTACGACTCCGAGGCGGCGGGGCCCCGGCGGATCACACGGAATCCCACCCAGGACCGCCCCACTCCGGGATGTTCCTTGGAGTTCATCCTGTGTGGGCTGACTCCCGGCGGGTAGGCAAAGTTGTTCCCGAAGCGCACCTGTCCAAACAGGCTATCCCCTCCATAGGTCCACTCGGAGACATTGCCCTGCATGTCATACAGGCCGGTACTGCCGGGCTGTCGGGTGCCGACCGGATGAGTTTTCATCCCGGAGTTCGTTGAAAACCAGCCCGCCTCCTCGGACTTCTGCGGCTGCTCGGCCGCCTCGAGCTCTGCGATCGTGGGAAGCCGGAAGCCGGTGTTGGTCGCGACCGTTTTCCATTTCATCACAGCCGCGGTATCCACCGGCCTGCCCGCGTAGTTCCCGGTATTGGGATAGTGATACTCTGGATACATGGCCACGCGAAAGGGCGAGGCCTGCCGGACCGGCTGTCCCGTCGCTTCATCGACATAGACGGGGGCGAGCCCCAGCAACTCGGAGAGCGCATTGCTCCACACCGCCGCGTCCTGCCATCCGATGTTGGTCACCGGCTCATCGGGAGTGTAGGCCGGGTTGGGCGACAGCGGGAATGTCATGCTCCCCATGTCGCCGGAAAAGTTGAACCGATATCCCTTTTCCTGCTCCGCCCAGTTGCGCACGAGAATCCACAGCCTGTAGGGAATCTCGGTCCCTGAAAGTGCGGCTGGATAGGCCTCCCCGCCCCGATAATCCTTGTTGGGATTGTTGTTATCCGGCAAGGAACCGGAGACGTCGACCAGGTGCAGCGTCTTGCGCGCCATGACCTGCAAATCCTGGACGGACATCGGAGATTCCGCGGGCAGCACGACTCCATCGGCGACCTGCCGAGGGGGTCCGCCAACCATGGTCGCGGGAACAACACCGCTGCCATTCCGGACCACGCGGAACCCGATGTCATAAGCGCCCCGGGCAGGTTCCGAGCCAAATGGCATCAAGGATTTCTCCGCTTTTGCGAAGCTTGCCCCGAGAACGGCGTGAACCTTTTCCGTTGCCGGGTCGAAGGAATCTCCGCGCGCATCCCAGACATATTCCGCGACATTGGAGGACATCCCGGCGAGCCCCCATGCGTTCAAAGGCTGCGAGGCGACCGGAGAAGTGCCGTTCGCAGGGCCTCCTCCCTGCGGCGCGGCAGTATTGCCTCCCGCCTGGGCCGCCCACGTCCATTCGGATATGGTCGGCAGGCGGTATCCGGCGGCATCTTTCCTCCAGTACACCGCCGGTCGCTCTCCGCTCTTTTCCAGATGCGCGCGATCCATGCCGGAGCGAAGCGGCTGGGTGAACGCCGCATCTGCGTAATAGGCGGGAACGAGCCCCTCCGACTCGGAGAGGGCATTGCACCAGAGCACCGCATCGTGCCAGGTGATGCCGGTCACCGGTTCATCCGGGGTGCAGGCTCGATCCGCGGCCAGCTCCATGCTGCCCATCGCCCCATCCTTGATAAAACTGTATCCCGGTATCTCCTTGTCCTTGTGCTCGGCGGGGAAATTGCTCGCCCGCTGGTTGGTCACGGCCCATCGCCAGACCTTGAGCCACTGGGCGTAGGAGGTCTCGGTCTTTGCCACCCATAGCATGGGAGACGATGCGCTGGCTCCCAAGGGCGCCATGTCGACCAATGACGACGCTGCTCCCAGGTCATGAACGGTCGCCCGGGCCTGGACGGCGTTGAACTTCAATGCGATGGCTTCGCCGAGTCCGTTGGGCAGTTTCCACAATCCATCCGCCACCGGATGACCGGTCGAGAGATTGCGCTGTGCGAGGAACCCGACAGCCTCGACATTATCCAGCGCCACTTTCGAAAATTTCGCATCATCTGCATTAAAGAATATCTCGTAGCCAGGCCTGGGATCATAGGGCGCCCATTCCGTCTGGGTCGGGTCGAGATAGTGAGTCTTGCGGACCACCGGATTGATGGCGCCATTGGGCGTTCCCTCCCCTCCGGTCAGGTCAAACGCCTTTGTCTGATCGCCAAAAGTGGCGCGCGAGACATAGAACTTCCCGGCGCTTTTTACGACCCAGCGCCCCCAGTCGATGCCGCCCCAATATCGCGAGATGAACACCCCGATCATGTCGCCCGGCTCGAAAGAAACCCGATGCGCCGCCCCGCCATTCAGGAAGTCGTCCTTTTTCCAGAGCACCAGCAGAGCTCCCGCAAATCGCTCCTTCTCAGGTTCGCGCTTGGATGAGGGCATGGCCATGAGGTTCCAGTCATCCCGGAGTTCATGATTCTGATTGATATGCCCCTCCGTGGCTCCCCGGGGACGCAGAGGCTTTCCGTCCTCGCCATTCGGGACATCGGTCACCTGCACCACCGCTCCGCCGTAGAACGTCGCCGAGGGCAGGCTGTAGTCATAAACCAGCGTGGTGGGACTCAAGGGCTTGTCCATCGAGAATGGCCAACCGCCAGTGTAGTCATCATCGGTTCTGCCGTTGTTATTGATATCGATCTCGGCGATTCGCTGGGCGGGCTGCCCGGCCTGAGCCGTTGTCTCCCGATACCAGCCGGCACCCCAATCGTGCCCCCAGTCAACGATCAAAGGGCTGCCGGCGCGAACTGCGCCAAGAGCAACAAGAACACAAAGAAGCAGGAGGAAACGGATCTTCATTTTTTATCAGAGGTTTCGAAATTCCCGCTAGCTATAGTCTTCACGGCATCCAGCTTCGGAGTGCTGGTTTGTTGCATATTCTCGATCAGCCCCCAGTAACCGGACATCCCATAGGCGCTGACGTGACTGTAATAGACAAACTCCCCGCCTCCTGCGGCGGCCCAGTTGGCGGCAGATCGCTTATAGATCTCTCCCATGCGCGGGTCCCGGTTTGCTGCGATGAACAGTTCGTTGAGCTGCTTATCCCGTTCCTTGTCGCCGCTCGAAGGCGTCAGATGCTGGCCTCCTTCATAGGCGACGAGGCGAAGATTTTTCTCCGCGGCGATGGCCGCATTGCTCTCGATCGCCTTCTTGTTTGACGAATCAATATCCTCTCCCAAGCGGGCGAAGACTCCTTCAATCCCCTCGGCCAGCGTACGATCCGCGTCCTTCTTCGAGCCGAGAAAATGACCAAAGTAAGGAGCGATGGCCACGGCTGAAATCACTCCGTCGAGCACCCCGCTTCGCAGATAGCTCTTGGTGACATATGGGTTGGCCGACTGCGAGCCAATCACAGGGATGAGCCGGGCGTTGTCGGCGAACTCGTCCCGGAAGATCTTCAGCGCCTTGGCCGCGCTCAGGGCCTCCATGTCCCAAAGCATCGCGTAAAGCTCCTGATTGCGCCGGGACTCCTCCATCTCCCCCGCCCTCACCTTGGCATCAAATGCCTCGGTCGCCTTGGCCTTGAAGTAGTTCGTCTGGGGGAATTGAAAGTTCCAAAGTTCGTTGGAGTATTCCACGTAGACTTTCAGCCCGGGATCGAGTCGCGCTTTCACGAGTCGGGCAAACTCCCGGATGTAGCCCTCATCGGCGAGGTGCGGGATGCAAAACCACGCATCCGCATGCAGCTTGTTGCAAAGATCGACGCAAATCTCGATCGGCACCCCGTTGGGACGAGTCCATACCGCCGAACCCATGGTCGTACGATCAGCCCAGGATACCTGCTTCGACCCATTGGTCCGCATCCAATCCATGAACCGCAGGGTGCCGAACGGTTTCAGGCTCTCAAGAAACACCTTGGTAAACGGTCCGTCAGCCGGCAGATCACGGAGCAGCTCGACATCGGTCACGCCTCCCTCGGTTTGTTGAAAAGCGAGACTGAGAAGCGTCTGCCGCTCGGGCACGATCACCCGGGCGGTCGAGATCCGCGTGCCGGAGTCATATTGGTAATCCTCGACCTTTCCGCCGTCCGGAGCAGAGACGCTGGCGGGGCCGCGAAACTTCAATTGATAGACACCGGCGAGGTCGGGCACGGCGGCATTGATCACGATCGCCGCATCCTCAAGAGGCCATCCCTGCGGGTTCAACGACACGCCGCCCGCTTCATAGCGTTTGTCGACCCTGGCCCATCCCCGCGCATTCTTCATCGCATCGGCAAAAGGAAACATCGGCGTGTAGTCGGAGTTTTGCCCAAGGTTGATGCCGACGGGAAACTTGCCTTCAGCATGGCACGAGAGCAGGGCCATCGCCATGGCCCCGAGCAGCGGGAGGATTTTCATTGGAGAAAAGTTAATCGCGCGGGATGAATCCGATAATGCGAATCTGCGAAAAAGACTTCGGATTTCTCGCCCGCGTCCGCCGCGCTCAGCGTTGATGCCCGGAGGCGGCGAAACGCTTGCGGTACGTGCCCGGGGTCATGCCCGTCTCCCGGTGAAAGAACTGGCTCAGGTACACTGCGCTGGAAAAGCCGAGTTCATCGGCAATCTGCTCGATCGACCGGCGATCCCGCCGCAGCATTTGCTTGATCGCCTCGATTTTCACCCGGTTCAGCTCCTGCAAGGGAGATCGGTCAAGGACCGCCCGGAATCGTTTTTCCAAACCCCGGCGGGAAACCCCGCAAAACGCCGCCAGTGAGTCGATATCCAGTGCTTCCTTGATCCGGGACCGGATTTCCTGGATCGCTTTTTCCACCACCTCGTCACGGCACCTGATGACTTCGGTGGACTGCCGCGTGACCAGGTCGGGCGAGTCCAGGAAAACCGGCTCCGATGGAGGCTTTCCCCCCTCCATGATCTCATGCAGCAATTGCGCCGAGCGGAAGCCGACCTCCTGCCAGGGGAGCCGGATGCTGGAAAGCGCCGGCTGGGTCGCCAGGCAGAGGATCTCGTCGTTATTTGTCCCAAGAATCGCCACATCCTGAGGAACACGGAATCCTAGCTGAGAACAGAGAAAGCCGATTTCATGGCCGAAAAAATCCTGCGGGCAGTGGATCGCGATCGGCTTTGGCACCCGGCGCAGCCATTCCATGGGAGCAGCCTCGCCGAGCTTCGAAATCCGCTCCTTTCGCACCGAGGTGAACTCGCAAACCTCCACTTTGCGGCCCTCGTTAGCCAGCTCGTCGACGAATCCTTTCTTCGTCCACTCCGAGAAATCCTCATCCTTGAGTCCATAGTATCCCAGGTGAGGATAGCCGGAGTCGAGAAACTGCCTCGCAGCAAAGCGTCCCGTTTCTTCATGACTCGGGCCCACCATGGGCAGACCCTCCATCGGCCGCCCCCCGTGAACATTGATCGCGGGAATCCCGAGATTGGCCGCAGCCTTGGCAAGCTCGGGTCGTCCGAAGCGACCGATGATCCCCCCGGTGCGTTCATTGATCGGCAGAGACCGGATGACCTCGGGATCGGTATTAACAAAAAAGCAGATCCAGTGATGCGTCGGCAGGGCGAATCGATAGATGCCCCGCGCGATCTCGCGATTGTCGAATCGCTGGGGAGGAAGAGCGAGGTAGATTTCCCGATAGGGGCCAGCAGGGTGGAGATTCGGGTTCATCAGCGACGTAGACAGCGGGGAGGGACGCCGCTCACACTACCATGTCGCGAAGTCTCTTCCTAGCCTGAACCTCCGACACACCATTGCGCGACTGCACCGGATCACCCAATGGGACGTCCGCGCGAGAGCCGTGCGTCCGCATGGAGACCGAGAGCGGGTACTCTGACAGCCGCCCCTTTGGCCGGACCACCACCAGGATTTCCTCCGGGTGGTGTACGTCGACAAGCAGCCGCCCTTCGCGCACCACCCAGTCCACCGCGATCGGCCCGCAGGGATGAGCAACCCGCCCGGAAACTCCATCAAGCGTCGCACACTCCGGGGCGATGATCATGACCCGGGGATCCCCGGGGAGCGCGGGCCGTACGCCGAGCGTGTACTCCGCGAGAAAGGGCACCGCTCCGCTCGACCACCCATGGCACATGCTGTCCCGGCCCTTGGCCCCCTGCATGAGTCTTTCCCACAAGGTCCAGGCCCCGCGCCTGCGCATGAATCCATAGTAGCTGCGAATCGCCTGCTCCGCCGCGGCGATGCGACCGGCGCGCTGAAGCGCGATGAGGGCATAGTAGAGAAAATACATCTCGATGCGCCCTGCCGGAAAACTCGTGTCAACCCGGAGATGTTCGGCCAGATAATCCGCCGTGCGGTCATCACCCATATCAAGGCCAAAGGCCAAAGCGAGGGTATTGGCATGCAGGGCAGGCCCTTCATATGGCACTCCATGGAGAACGCTTGCGTAAAACCGGCCTGAGCGTTCATTCCAGAAGGTCCGCTGGTACGCCTGTTTCACGTCGGCGGACTCCGTCCGGAACTGAGCTGCAGAATCATGCCGCCCGGTCGCCTCGGCCATTTCCGCAGCGCAAACCAGCGCGTGATAGCGGAAGGCATTCAGGCAGGCATTTATGCCAGAGCACTCCTCCGACGTTGCCCCCCAGTCGATAAAGATACGCTGTCCCGGACGCACCTCCCACAGGCCAAGCGAAGATACCGACCACGCCGGGCTGGCAAATATTCGCGTGATGGTCGGCCAGAGTTCCTCCACCAGAGCGAGGTCTCCGCTCTCGGCCCAGTAGTTGCGCAAGGCGATGATCCAAATGAGGGTGTAATCAACAAGCGGCTGATCGTGGGAGGACGGTGCCACGTCAGGCAACTGCCCGTTTCGAAATTGCGCCTGCGACCATAGCCGCAGACACCACGGGTCCAGTCGCCAGTCGGAGGTGATCTTGCGAGTCGCATGTCCCTGCACCAGGGCATCGCCAAGGTACAGCCCCTGCTCTCTCCAGGGGTCGATCCAGCCGTCCGCCATACTCGTACGCAATGTCCGGTCGGAGGCGCTCCATGCCCAATCGATATTCTCATCACCGGAGTGGAACTGCCCGGTCTCCGGATATTCCGCGCAAGCGGAGCGGACTCCTACACGATGCACCGTGACGTCGCCGACTACATTGCGGAAGGTAAGCTGCAAGTACCGCCCTCCCCGGGGGTGAAAGGTCTCCACCGTCTGAGCGCCCTCTTTCAAGATGAACCGGTCGGCTGAGTTCAGCAGCGGGTTACAAAGAAAGTACGCAGGCGTCCCGTCCTCCCTCAGCCGCTCATCATAGCCGACATCCATCACGGTGCCGCCGGGAGCCTCCACCTCCACGCGGGCATGCCCGAGAAACTCCTCCCCGAAGTCCAGCACAACGGTGAAGTCCCGGTCTTTCGTCACACATATCGGCGCAGAGAGCGGGCTGCCGGGCGGCACGAGGTCGGACTCAAGCTGATCCCAGGCAAGCTCCTTGGCCGGTGAAAGGGGGGAGACAGCTCCCGCCGGACGCCAGGGAAAGAAATCACTCCCCACCTCCGCAAAAGTCCTCGGGGGATATTTCCCAAGATCCTCCGGGATCGTCGCATCGGGCAGAGGGCGACCCAGAAGAAACGGCGCCTCCGCATCCGGCAGCGCAAGAAGCCGCAATCCGCCATCTGCCGGAATCTCGATCTGCCAGGTCCAGCAGGCTCCCAGCAACTCCGGCAACCCGAAGCAAAAATTCCATCCCGGTTGGAGATGCAGCTCCGTGATCTCACGGTTCGGCGTCGGGCCGGAGGCTGACGATTCCAGCCAGATGCCATTAAGAGCGAGCGGCCCCCACCCCATGAAGGCCGGAACCGACCGGGCTGCGGGTGAGTAGATATGGAAACAAACAGGCTGTCGTCCGCCAGCACGATCAGGCCCGCGAAACCCGCGGCGGATGTGCTGCGATGACAGCGTCGCACAGCGTACCAGGCTGCTCGGAGACAACATCTCCAGACTCGGGCCGGCAATCTGTGCCGCCGACGGGGCGCCCCAGTGCCCTTGCTCCTTGCGTTCGACGGGAGCATTCCAGTCCGTCTCGGCAACACGCAAATCGCGCAGTTCAACCGGCCCCTGGGCAAAACTGTAAGGCTCCGCATCACCATCCCATGCCCGGGATACGGCCACTCTCCAGCCGGAAGGCAGGTCCAGTGCAAGCGCCCCCACGCTGCCGCGCACGGCGAGGCCGCCCATGCTGACGACAGCCTGGTAGGAGGGCGCTCCCCGGGAGTTCACCTCGATCCTCAGGAGATTCCGGCCTTTTCTCAGCGCACCTCCGAGATCGTGACTCACATAAACCGGATGCCGTGGCAGGAAGCGTGGAGGTCCGTAGCCGATGATCTCACCATTGACGATCAACCGAAACCGGGTGTCGGCAAAGATCTCTATCCAGGCTGCCCCTGGAACCTCGTCCAGGCAAATCTCGCGCTCGAAGACACAAAACTCGTTGCGCCCTCCTCCTTCCGGGGCATACCAGAAGATGGACCACGAGACGGCATCGCTGACTTGCTGCATGACTCAGGAAGATGCGTATCACCTGACCTGAGGCATAATCCCGCCATCGGGGCCATGTCCCACACGGGATCGCCTAGGAAAAAACAATGCCGGTCGCGTGCCGGAGGTGGAGATCGATGGCATCGCCGTCAGTCACTTTTTTCCCGTTGAGAAAAACATCCTCGAACCGCACTCCCGAGACCTTATGGTCCGGGGAAAAGCCTCCTATTAGCGAAATGGAACAACCTTCATTATAGATGGACCCTTTCACCTCGATTTTCTCCAGCCGGATGTTTCGGATATGTCCTCTCGATTCATCGCGATTGTACCGGGAGTGAACGATGCGAAGGTCCACGAGCTTGTCCCAGTAGTGCTCGACCCGGATGTCGCGCCACGTGATGTTTTCCACCACCGCCCGGTCTCCGTTGTGAATGGAAAACACCGCTCCGTCTCCATTGGCCTGGATCACGTCGATATTTTCAAACAGGACCTCGCCCACGCGATCCGCGCTGAGTTCGTAGCCGATTTCCATGACGTTGCCGGGCTGGCCGTTGAGAAAGGTACAGTCCCGCACGATGACATCGGCGACATCACCCCGCCAGTCATGTCCATCCGGAGTCAGTAGCGACTTGACCGCGATGTTGTCGTCATCATTGCGCAGGCAGCATCGCTCGATCAGGACGTCCCGGGAGCCGCAGATGTCGATCCCATCCGACGACATGCAGGAGCCAATCTGCTTCAAGCCCCGCACCACCACATGCTCGCATCGTGCGAGGACCAGCATCCACGTCGTCGGATGGACCATGATGATTCCTTCCACGGTGACATCCCGGCAGTTCTCAAAGACAATCGACCTGACGAACTCCCCAGACACGTTGTCATGGTACGAGCCATCGAGAATACCCCCTCCACAGATGCGTACTCCCTCGGCATCCCGGCAGACGACATTCCCGCGCACCACGGAACCACGCTCGATATACAGCGTATCGCCGGAGAAAAGATCGATCTGCCCGGCGTCATAGACCTTGCCTCCGCCAAAGTATCGCACCTGGCGTCCGCCCGGCCCAGGGAGACTCTCATCGGGAGCGTCGATATAGAGAAAAAGCGGCTTGCGGTTCGGCAGGACGACGCAGAAATGGCCCGGCTCCCTGATCGAAAAAGTGAGCGTTTCGCCATTCACCACGGGCCGGATATTCCGGCGGAGCGGAGAGATCGTCGCCCCGATCGCGCCGCCGTCTACGCGGACCACTATTTCGCTGGGCCGGGTCATTTCCCAACTGGCAAAATCTGCCTTCCCTGCATCGAGACAGGCGACCGTTTTCCCGTCCACGGTGACCGCGTAGGTTTGCGAGGGTACGAGAAGCGTCTGGCGGGGGCCTTCGGTCCGGGTGGAGGTGTTTTGCATCTTGGATAACCCCATTTCTCCCGCCGCGCACCGCCGGATGAATCCCTTTACCGAGGGTCATGTCCCACAATCGGGGTACTCGCTTTTTCAGGAGGCCGTGGCATCATCATGGAAACCCCCGATCCTGATGAAATACCTGCAAGTGCTGTGTGCCGGGCTTTTTCTTTCCGCGGCATGGTGCCAGGCCGATGTCACCATTGAGGCCGACGGCGTCTACATCCTCACCGGAAACTGGATGTACTGGAAGGAGAAGAACCTTCTCGCTCCCTATGGAAAGTTCAACCGGGGAGAATTCGATGCCATCGTCTTCAAAGAGAAGGCCAATGAATTTGATGGCGTCAAGGAGTTGAACAACACCCCTGCGACCATCAAGGCCCACGGCAAAGTCAATCAAGGTGAACAGGCGAGAAAGGTGCTCGTCATCACCGACATCATCGAGATCGACGGTCAGGCCGCGGCTTCACCGACGCCAAAAAAGTAAAGGTGCGGACAGCCGGCGCCAAACCGCTTTCATCCCCTGCATCGCTTCATGGTTGAGAACGCAGAGAGACGAATCGCGTTGTTCATGCCGAGGTTTGCCTGGGCGATCCGGGCCGGAATCACCCGTTACTCGGCTCCGCCCATGCTCTGGGATACGATTAACTACGAGCGAAGCCCTCAGGCCTTTCTCGATGCACGCAGGTGGCATCCGCATGGCTGCATCGGGATGCTGGGGCGGGTCGATCTCGTAAAGCACGCCCGTCGCCTGCCCTGTCCCATCGTCAATATCCACGGTGGGCGCATGCTGCACCGGGGCGCCCAGGTCGGCTGTGATCACGAGGCCATCGGCGCCATGGCGGCAGACCACCTGGCCACGCTGGGCTTCCCGCAGTTCGCCTGTATTGGCTTCCCCGGGGAAGACCCCAATGACGACCAGCGGTTATGCGGATTTCTCCGGGCACTGCCCGGCAGGCAGGTTGATGTCTTCGACGTGAACTTTGCCTATCCGGGATACAAAAGGCGCCGGGGCGCATTGATCGAGCCGGACGACGAGACCTTGCATCGCTGGGTCGGGTTCCTGCGAAAGCCCTGCGCCGTCTTTGCCTCAGGCGATATGATGGCCGCCCGGGTGCTGCGCGCCGCCCTTCATCTCGGCATTCGTGTGCCGGAGGAAATCGCGATCCTCGGAGTGGGAGACATCCCCGAGTTCTGCCTCGACCAGCCGATCCTGATCTCGAGCGTTATCATCCCCTGGGAGCAAATCGGCCACGAAGCCGCCGTGCAGCTCGATCGCATGATGGAAGGCGGGGATGTATCCCCAGCTCCGGTGCGATTCCGCCCGACCGGAATCGCAGTGCGGAGATCGAGCGACACCTATGCGGTCGGCGACCGGGTTATCGCTGGCTTGCTGCGCTACATCCGGACGCATGCATGCGAGGGGATAGGCGTCGCCGATCTCCTGACTCAAACCACCCTGGGCCGGCGCGTCCTCGAGCGGAGATTCCGTTCCCTCCTTGGCCGATCTCCTCACGAAGAAATCCAGCGTGTGCGCCTGGACAAGGTCGTCCAGATGCTGCTCCACACCGACGCCACCCTTGAGACCATCGCGGGTGAAAGCGGACTCGGGTCAACCTCCCGCTTGAGCGTGGAATTCAAAAAGCGCTTTGGCCAGTCCCCCGGGGCGTATCGCAACAGCTTCCAGCCGCGAAGCTAGCAGCCCTCGCGAGAAAACGGCAGCAGTTCCAGAAACGGATCGTCCGATTTCAGGCACCAGGTCAGGAGCACCCCGCGATGCCGGAGCAGTTCGGAACGGTACCGCTCATCTCGCGCCAGATTGCAGGTCTCGCCCGGATCAGCCTCCAGATCAAACAGCTGCTCGGTCGATTCGCCGGGCGAATACGCCATATACTTGAATCTTGCCGAGCGAACCATGCGCCCCTGGATCTCTGGCCGATCCTTGTCTGCCGCCAGTTCGCATATCACATGATCCCAGCCCTCCCCGTGCTCGCCCGACAGGGCCGGTCGGAGACTTTTGCCCGGGAGTCCGGCTGGAGCATCAGCTCCGGCGAAGTCACAGATGGTCGGCAGGAGGTCCAACCCGGATGCCAGTTGGCTGACAGTGAGCCCTGAGGCAATGCCGGGACCCGATAGGATCAGAGGCACTCCCACCACCTCCTCGTAAAGGGACTGCTTGGTCGCCCATTGATGAGCAGCGACACCCTCGCCATGATCGGAAGTGAATATCACGATCGTATTCTGCCGCCAGCCGCCAGCCGCCAGGGCGTGCAGGACAGAACCTACAGCCCGATCCACCTGGGAGACGAGATGCGCATAGGTCTGGAGATAGGTCCTCCATCGCGCCTCATCCCAGTCGGCGCAGGTCGCCAGTTCGTGACCGTATCGCGTGTTTTGGCGACGCAGCCGCAATGCCTCAGGTTCGCCGGGATCGGCGGCGAAGTTGTCGGGTAGCGGTGGGAAGTGCTCGACATTGGGACTCGTCGATACCTCGTCGACCACGTGGTAGCAGATGTCGTGGGGATTGTGGAGCGACACGCCGAGGAACCACGGCTTCGCCTGCTTGGCCGCCTGCCATCTCAGGAAAAACTCGGCGTCCATGGCCGTGAGAAAATCCGTCTGGTCGCCCAGCGCGCACCACGGCACCTCGGGAGTCAAAGGACGGTGATGGAACCCATGGGCGTCGACTTTCTCCCGGAGAAAACTCTCCGGAAGATGCCACTTTCCGGTCCAGGCCGTGTAATAGCCCGCGGAACGCAGCACCGAGCCGATGGTCGGCAGATTCATCCGCAGCGGATCTCCATTATAGACTACTCCGTTCTGATGCGGTGGGAGGCCGGTTACCATCGCCGCCCGGGAGGGTCCGCACACTGGCGCGGCGCAGTAGGAGTTTACGAACCGGACGCCTCGTCTCGCCAGCGCATCCATGCCCGGCGTCTCGACCCAGCGGTTGCCCGCGCAACTCATGGCGGCAGCCGTCTGCTGATCGGTGAAAACGAGCAGGATATTCGGTCGGGGATCAGCCGCCCGCAATCTGGCCGCATGTTCCCTCAGAAGCTCATCCTTCGGGCCTGAGGCGGTGATATCCGGATCGCAGTTCATGGCCTTGATGGATGAACTCAGTTCCCCTTGTCTCGGGCCACGCGCAGCCCGATAAACGAGCGGGCAGCCCCGGTGTATTCGCGGAAATAAGCCTTGTTGCCCTTTGGCGGAGTCGGGGATTCAAAGAAATAGCCGTCGCCGTTCACACGATAGTCGACCATGGAGTTGACATGGGACGCCGACGGGTCCCAGCCCCACTCGAGCACATTCCCTCCCAAGTCGAACAGTCCTGTCGGGCTCGCGCCTCCGGTGCCGACCGCGTGAGTGCGTCCGTCCGAGTTCGCTCCCGTCCACTCGAGTCCATTCTTTCCCGGCGTGTCCGCTCCCGCGGCGGCGCGAAACTCATCATAGAGCGGCAACCGGTAACCATCGCTGGCAGGGTCAAAGAAGATCAGCGTCGAGAGCGCCGTGTCGGTCTCCTCTCCCGCCCGGCGGTTCTTCTTCCACACAGGATTCGGATAGCCCGCGCCGGCATAGGTCTCGAGACGAAACGGCGAGACCGCGCGGAAGACGCCCTTTTTCTCATGATCGGTGAAGTAGACTGGAGAAGCATTCATCAACTCCGAAAGCGCATTACTCCACGCCACGGCATCGTACCAGGAGATGTAGGTCACCGGCTGATCGGGCCCGAACTCCGTGTCGGCTTGCCGCTCCATCCGCATGCTGCCGATATCTCCAGGATAGTTGAATCGATATCCCTGGGAGGCCGACCATGCACGCACCCGGTTCCACAGGCCATAGGGGATCTCCGTCTTTTCCAGATAAATCTCCCGAGGAGAACGAGGCTTGTCCGCAGCCTGCTCCACCGGGGACCCCGCCGCCCCCGGACGCTCGAGAAACTTGTCGTCCAGCGCCTTCGCTCGCGTCGTGTTGCGCTCCTGGATACTGAGCGGATCGATAAAATCCCGCTCATCCGCCAGCCCGGCGCCAGGCACCCCAACCATCACCAGATGCTTCTTCACGTATTCCCTGATACCCGCCACGTCCGCCGCCGAGCCGGGCTCCATGACCGCCCCGCGCTCGATCTTCCATGCGGGGATTTCCCCCGAGGAACCGGATGAGGATTTCCATGGACCGCTGACTACGCGAAACCCGATGCCATAGGAGCCATGTTCAAAGGGCGTCTCTCTTCCGAAAGCGACATTCTGCGGCTGCCGACCCGCTGCCGTGGTAAAATCTCCGCCGAGCGCGAGCGCCTCCGGCACGGTGGCGGGATTCACACTCGCTTCCTGCGAGGGCCAGACGTATTCCCACACATTGCCATTCATGCCGCACAAACCCTGCGAGCCGGGCTTTTGCGCCAGCGTGGACTGAGTCGTCCCGCCGGAGTTAGCAGCGGTCCACGCGGGGTTGTCCTCAAACCCCTTCCCTCCGGCCAGGGCAAGCGCCTTCCACTCCGCCTCGGTCGGAAGCCGGTAGCCCGTGGCCTCCTGCTTCCAGAAAACCTGCATCGGCTTGCTCTCGACATTGTCCCGATCGAGCGTGCGCCGCAAAACCGCCTTTTTCTCCGCGTCCGTATAGTAAGCGGGCTCCCTGCCCTCAACTTCGGACAGGGCGTTGCACCAGGCCAGGGCATCTAGCCACGTCACGTCTGTGACAGGTTCACCCGGGGAATGCGGGTTGTCGCCCACACGCATCGACCCCATCGAGCCATCCCCCTGGAAGCAATAGCCGAGGTCGCCGAGATCCCGCCCATACTGGTTGGTCACCACGATCCGACGGATTTGCTCCCACTGGAAAAACGAAATCTCCGACCGTCCTGCCGACAATCCGACAGATGCCACATCGACCATCGGGATGTGCGTCGACGGCATATCACCATTCCCGACCACCGCATCACAGCGAAACGCGTACCACTTCACCGCGATCGGTTGATTGGGACTCAATCCGCCCGGCACAGCCTTGACCGCCGGAGTGAGTTCCCTGGTGACCAGGAACCCCACGGCGGCAACATCCGTAAACCGGTGCGCCTGGAAATCGGCGGCCCTATGATCGAAGGAAAATGCATACGGCGGGCGGGGTTCCCATTTTGCCCATCGGGTGGCATTGGGAAGCAGGATATGCGTGTGGTGAACGATCGGGTTGTCCTTATCCTGAAACGTGAACTGTTTGTACTGATCCCCAAAGGTCTTTTCAGAAACATAAAAGGTCTCTCCATCACGCACCACCCACCGCCCGGCATGCACCCCGCCCCAGTAGCGGGATACATGCACGGCGATGAGGCTCTTGTCGTTGAACGATACGGGCTGGCTGGCACCCCCGTTCAGGAAATCCTTTTTCTTCCAGAACCACAGCGCATAGGCTTCGATCTCCTCGCCGGGCTTGAAAGCGCCTCCCTGCAAGGCCATGAAGTTCACATCATCCCGAAAGGCATGGTTTGCATTGAGATGACCTTCACTGAGTCCGCGCTCCGGGTTGTTTATGGTCAAGGTGATCAACCCGCCGTAAAAGACTGCGTTCTTTTGCGTCGTATCATAACGAATCCCGGGAGGGTTCAGCGGCTCGTCGAAACTCAGCGGCCACGCTGAAACAAAAGTACGCCCCGTCTCATGACGCGAATCGCCTCCCATGGTTTTTTCATAGGCGATTTTCTTTTCGGGCTGTTTGCCTCGATAGGGAATCTCCCCGCTGCCCAGGTCGGAACCAAAGTCAACGATTCGCACGTTCCGGGATTCCGTCCCGGCAAAAGCGGATGCCGCCAAACTCGCAGCACATATCCAGGGGAGAAACTTCATGACACTTAGCCAAGCGCATTTTCGCCGTCTCGTCGACGCGGCGAAGCGTCCGGATTCTTGCTGTTTTGCGTCATTTGTTCAAGCGGTCGCCGACTGGTTCCGAGAGCCTCCACTCTTGCAGCGCGGGGGAAAGACTCTTCGCCCATTTATTCCACTCGCCCAGAAGTTCCTCGACCTTCGCCGGTTCGACCGCCGCCATGTCGCGCGATTCCCCGGGATCGCGGTCGAGATCATAGAGAGCGATGACGCTGCCGCCATTCGGCTTCTCGGTTGCATAGAGTTTCCACCCCTGCTTGATCACGGCGCGAGACAGGACTCCTCCCGGCCCGGTGTACTGAAAGCACCTTGCCTCGGGATTGCCCGAGGACGGATCTGTCAGCAGCTTCTGCAGGTCCCTCCCTTCAAACCCCGCCGAGACCGGCAGCCCCGCCAGTCCCTCTGAAGTCGGAAGCAGGTCCCAGGCGGCAAATGTTCCCGCATTCCGCGCGCCGGCAGGAATCACGCCGGGAAGACGTGCGAACATCGGCGTGCGGATGCCTCCCTCGAGAAGCTCGTTCTTGTGACCGCGCAAGGGCGCATTCCTTCCGCCGCCATTGGCCGGGGCGCCGTTGTCGCTGAGGAAGATGACGAGCGTGGACTTGTCGAGCCCGAGCTGCGCGAGCGTATCCAGCAACCGGCCGATATTATCGTCGAGAGACTTCATCACCGCCGAGTACATCGCCTGAGGCTGCCCGCTAAACCGGGCCTGATAACTTGCCGGAGCATCCAGATAGTAGTGAGGCGCATTGTAGGCCAGAAAGAGAAAGAATGGCTTCTCGCGATTCTCCTGCAAAAACCGTATGGCCCTGTCGGTATACAGATCGGTGGTGTATCCCGGCTGATCGGCCTTCGTGGTATCCTGATAAAAGTCCAGTTTTTCGACGCCACCGACCTTCTTGGTATGCGAAAAGTACCCCGTTTCCCCCCAGAGAAAACCGTAGAACTCGTCGAACCCCAGCGCATTGGGGCTGGATCGCGGCCTATCTCCCAGGTGCCACTTTCCAATCAATGCCGTGCGATAGCCTGCAGCCGCAAACTCCCTGGCCGCATTAGGAATCTCCGCAGATAAACCCGCCTCATACCCGGGAAGAAGCACCGACTCCACCCCGCATCGCTGGGGCGTTCGTCCCGTCAAGAGAGCCGCCCGGGATGGCGAACAGACAGGGTACACATAGGCATGGTCCATGGTGACTCCCTCTCGACCGATGCGATCAATGTTCGGAGTGTCGTAGTTCACACTGCCGGTAGAGGAAAGGTCGCCATACCCCATATCATCGGCGACAATCCACAGCACATTGCGATGACTGCTATCAGCGGTCGGGCCAGCCAGACTCCGCGCCGTCACCAGACCGGCGATGCCAGCCAATGCGGAGAGCCGGAGCCATGTCTGCGACAGTCGGCCCCGCCCTCCTGCAACGAAATCTCGCGACAGCTCCCGGTGGATATCAAGAACCTTCACAGGCCAAGCATCCCCCATTCCAGCCCGATTTACGATACGCGTTTGCGTCTGCGTTGTTGCTGATTTGCGCGGCTCTTCCTGCTCGATCCGGAGGCCAGCGCCCGGTTGGATCGGATCAGTTTGATCCGTTGTTCCACCGAGGCGGCCGACCGAAGCCCGTCCGACGGGGTCTTCATTACATAATCCAGCAACCGCGGAATCGTGCTGGTCGCCACGTGGAGGCGGGTGTCGCTCGATGCATAATAGATCAGCACGGTTCCATCCCCCCGCACGACCCATCCGTTGGAGAACACCACGTTGGAGACATCCCCGACACGCTCCGCGCCGATGGGAGCTATGAAATAGCCCTGCGGCTTGGTAATGATCCTCGAGGGATCAGTCAATGATGTGAGGAACATATAAAGGACATAGCGCAGACCTGCCGCCGTGTTTCTCACGCCGTGAGCGAGATGCAGCCATCCGGCCTCGGTTTTCAAGGGCGCAGGCCCCTGGCCGTTCTTTAGCTCGTTGATGGTATGATAGGCGCGCCGATCGATGATGCTCTCGCGCCCGGTGACCGCCTTCTCCATGCTCCGGCAAAGCGTCCACCCGATTCCACCTCCCGATCCGGTGTCGATGAATCCGTCCTGCGGGCGGGTATAGAGGGCATATCGTCCCTGGACAAACTCCGGGTGCAACACCACATTTCGCTGCTGCGCCGACGGGGTCTTGATGTCGGGAAGGCGCTCCCAGTTGACCAGGTCCCTGGTCCGGACGAGGCCGCACTGGGCCACCGCGCTGGATTGATCCGCAGGCGAGGCCTTGGGATCGCGGCGCTCCGTGCAGAAGAGTCCGTATACCCAGCCATCTTCGTGAGGAACGAGCCTCATGTCATAGATATTGGTGTCCGGTTCAGTCGTTTCCGGGATGACGCACGGCTCCTCCCAGAAGCGGAAATTATCAATGCCGTTCGGCGATTCCGCGATGGCAAAGAAGCTCTTGCGGTCCCAGCCCTCCACCCGCACACAGGTAACGACTCTTCCCTTCCAAAGGATCGCCCCGGCGTTGAAGGTGGCATTGACGCCCAGCCTTTCCTGGAGAAAGGGATTTGTCTCCGGGTTGAGATCATACCGCCACTCCAGAGGGACATGGCCGGGAGTGATCACCGGATGCACATACCGGTCGTACACTCCATTGTACCAAGTGCGATCCAGCACATTGCGACGTGAGAGCAGCGTCTCGTGGACTTTCCTCAAGCGGGAAAGCTCGATGGCGAACTGGGTTTTTTTCATTGGGAAGAAAGAAAGGCGGGATGCGGACTAAAGAGTGGCCATGATCTCGGTTCCATCGCGCAGCGCGGTGAACGGGATGAACGTTCCGTCGATCTCGGTTCCGTCAACGAGAAGGCGGCGAACTCCGCGATTCCTGCCGTCCGGATTCGTCACGCTGATGTGCAGAGTCATCTCTCGAAACCGGCGCCTGACCTTGTATCCCGGCCAGCTGGCTGGAATCGCCGGATCAATGCAAATCCCGTCCTCACGCGGGCGGATCCCGAGCAGATGATTCGTTGCGACATAATGAGCCCACGAGGCCGTCCCGGAAAGCCAGGGCACGCGGGAGCGCCCGAACCGTTCGGAAAATTGCGAGTGCGTGCTTTGGCAATGCACATAGGGTTCGATCTCCCGGATCTCCGCCCTGTCATTTTGCGCCGCCGGAAGGAAAGACCGATAGTAATCCCACGCGACCTCCACGCTCCCGGCCATCAGTTCGGCCAGTACCGCCCAGCTTTGCGTATGAGAGAATATCCCGCCGTTTTCCTTGTTGCCGGGATTGAAAAGGACCGCCCGCATCACCTCTACGGGCGTCTGCTGGAAAGGCGGCGCGCACATGGCTACGCCCCAGGGCGACGCCAGCCGGGATCGCACGGCAAGAAGGGAGCTCTCCGCCTGCGCCTCGGAAGCCGCTCCGGAAAGGATCGCCCACGCCTGGGTATTCAGATAAAGCTGCCCCTCAGGTTGCGTCCGGGTGCCGAAGGTCGTTCCATCTTCCGCTATCGCCCAGATGAACCACTCTCCATCCCAGCAGACCCTGGCGATCTTCTCATCCAGCTCGCCCAGTTTTTCCCGAGCCCAGCCAGCATCCTCCATGCGCCCGCGGCTCGCTGCGATCTCTGCAAAAACGTTCAGGGCGAGACGCAACTGAAAGGCGACAAAGACCGACTCGCCACGATAGCCCAGCTTGAGGCAATCATTCCAATCAGCCAGGAGACCGCAGGGCAGGCCGTTCGCTCCGGATCGTTCCAGATTGAACTCGATCGCCCGGCGCAAATGCCCCAGGACGCTCGCAGACCCCGCATCCGCGAAAGGCACCACCTCGTCATAAAAGGCCTCGTCCCCACTCTCTGCCACATAAGCCGGGATGGCATTGAACAACCACAGACAATCGTCCGAACGATAGTGAGCAGGAGGCGTCGATCGCATTTCCCCCGGGATATGCGACCATGGCCGCACCTCGGGTTGAGCGCCACCGGTCGCGTCCTGCGCCGAGAGCATGAGAAGCAGTCGCTCGCGAACCGCCCCCGGCTGCATCAGGGTCACCCCCAGACAGTCCTGCACCGAGTCGCGATACCCAAGTCCGTCGCGGTGATCTCCGGTGTAAACAAGCGAGCACGAGCGCGACCACTCAAAGGTCATGAGCGCATTGTAAGCTCCCCACGTATTGACCATATGGTCAAACGCTGGCTCCGGCGTCTCGACCTGAAAGCAATCGAGCAGTCCTCCCCAATGAGCCTTGAGCGCGGCCATCTCGCCGTCAACCCGACCGGCCTCGGCGTAGGAGGCGGCAATCCGCTGGCCAGAGTCTCCGGCGCGCCCTATCCCGAGCAGCACGAGAAGGGTCGCCCGCTCGCCCGGCTCCAGGTTGATGCGGCTCTGGATCGCGCCACAGATATTGTCCGAAATCCCGGCGCTGTTTGAACATTGCCCGGCCTGGACCGCTGCGGGATTATGAAAACCGCCATAACTGCCCAGGAAGCGCTCCCGGTCACAGTCATAGCCGGTGACAACGCCGCCGAGCTGCGTCATCCACCAGTGCCGGGACTGGTCGCGGTTGGCAAAATTTCCCGGATCCTCCGGCAGTCTCGCACAAGACGATGCGGCGATGAATCCATCCGCCCAGCGGGCCTCGGCAATATACTGGGTATACTGGAGGTTGAGCATGTCATTGACCAGGTTCCACTCGGTGGTGAACTCGCAAAACGAGAACACATCGAGAGACCGGGCGCGATCACTGCCATTTTCCACCACGAGCCGCCAGACCTCGTGCTCCGCTCCGAGCGGGATATAGTAAAGCGATTCCGAGCGAATCCCTCGATAACGGCTTGAGATCACGGCGTACCCGGTGCCGAACCGTGTCTCCGTCTCATACTCTTCCAAAGGCTTCGCCGTGGCCTGCCAGGCAGCCGACCAAAATTCGCCTGTCGCGTGGTCGCGCAGATAGAACTGCCGCCCCGGCAACTCGGCTGGCACGCTGTTGTAGCGATGCCTCAGGATTCTTCCCTCCGCGGGAGATCGCGTGAAGGAATACCCGCCCGCCCCCGGAGTCACTATCCCGCCATAGCGGCGGGACCCCAGGTAATTTGACCAGACGCGTGGCGTATCCGGTCGCGTAATCACATATTCCCGGTTCGGTCCGTCAAAATATCCATACTGCATAAGCTTCGGGTCTTTCTCCAGACAAGTACGTACCCGAGATGTCGCTCCGTTCCAAGCAAACCTCGAAAATCCCGCTAAGGGTGCTGTCCCATGCGAGGTGCGGTTCTCCATAAAAGCGGCTCACGGAACCGGAAATCTCCGACGTGCAGGCTATCCTTGGCGGGTGAAGGGAGCCGCCACGAGTCATTCCCCGCTGACGCCAAAGACGCAATACACGTGACAAAGGAAATCAGCCGCCCAAGGCGAATCAGTCAATACCAAGGGAGGCTTTTTCGGGCGGTCCTCGGGCAGGAAATTCCCGCTCTATTCGATACAGTCTTGTCCGCGTTCAAAATCAGCGCCGCATCTCCAACCCAACCCTGCCACAAGGCCGGGACCAGTCGTAACATCACGCGGTCGAGGATATCGACGAAGGACTCTCCGGGATCAGTCGCGCACAGCGGAGATGCTTCTCACGGCCAGGCCGCCGAGAATGAGGAATCCAAAGAAGACCAATCCTTGCGTCACGGCGAAGGCGGGCTCGGCTTGCGTGGGAGCGAGGGCATTGAGAGCCGGGAGCCGGGCAAAGAGCTGCGCAACGAGGACGAAGAAGTTCAGGTAAAGAGCCAGAGCGGCGGTCACGAGATATGCCGTCTGCCAGCGTCCCGAGAGCTTGCGCCCATAGTACGCGTACACCGCGACAGCCAGGAGAACCGCCGAGATGCCTCCCACCGCATAGGCCGGGGTGAAGCCTTTGAACGGAAAGAAAAATCCCGTGAGGCTGGTAAGAGCCGTTGTCGCAAGAAAGAACGCCGTGAGGCTGCGGAAATGCTTCCCCGCCAGCCAGCCGCCGAGCACGACCAGCCCGGCGAGGATGCCCGCCAGGCTGATGATGACATGGACGAGAGTGAAGACGTTGAGCGCCATGGCCGGATGATCAGGCTCGGATGAACTCGAGCAGATCCGCGTTAAGTTGATCCTTGGCCGTGTCGCCGAGGCTGTGCGATCCGCCGGGGTAAGTCTTCAAGGTCGCCTCCGGCACGAGCTTGGACGACCGCAACGCGGAAGCTCCGATCGGCACGATCTGGTCGTCGTCCCCGTGAATGATCAGGGTCGGCACATCGATCTTTTTCAGATCCTCGGTGAAATCAGTCTCCGAGAAGGCCTTGATGCAATCGTAGGCATTCTTGAAGCCGGATTGCATCCCCTGCGCCCACCAGGATTGGATCAGGCCTTGCGAGACTTTGGCCCCAGGGCGGTTAAAGTTGAAAAACGGCCCACTGGCGACATCGAGGAAAAACTGCGAGCGGTCGGCCAGATACGCTTTGCGAAACCCGTCGAAAACCTCGATTGGCAGTCCACCGGGGTTCTCCTCCGTCTTGACCATGATCGGCGGCACCGCGCCCATCAGCACGACCTTGGCCACCCGAGAGGTACCGTGACGACCGACAAACCGCGCCACTTCGCCGCCCCCGGTAGAGTGCCCGATCATCACGGCGTTCTTGAGATCGAGAGCCTCGAAGAGCTCCGCCAGATCGTCGGCATACTGGTCCATGTGATTGCCATCCCACGGCTGGCTCGAGCGCCCGTGGCCGCGACGGTCGTGGCCGATACAACGATAGCCCTGCGCGGCGAGGAAAAACATCTGGTTCTCCCAGGCATCGGAGGAAAGCGGCCATCCGTGACTGAAAGTGATGGGCTGTCCGTCTTTCGGACCCCAGTCTTTGTAATAAATCGTCGTGCCGTCCTTGGTCGTGATGGTGCTCATGGGTTGTGGAGTAGATAATCCCTGTGGGTGCGTTGTCCAAGCCAGATGCGTGCCAATCCCGGAACAGTCCGGGCTAAAGCAGCTGGCCGGTCGCGACGAGGGCCTGGCCATTGACCCACCGCGACGCACCGGAAGCCAGAAAGACCACGATCGAGGCAATATCCCCCGCCTTGCGACCGGTCCCAGCCGACTTTTGGGATTCTCCATTTCGGTCACGGAGTCACCGGTGTGCGTTCCCTCCGTCGCCATAAGGCCCGGATTCACGACGTTCACCCGGATGTTGCGAGACGGGAGCTCCCGCAAAAAGGTCGCGGATGGAGAGCGCGGAAAAGGTGGATTTTCTCGTAAGCTTGATGCCCGACCGCTCAAAAAACAGGTCGCCAACAGGCCATCGCACCCGATGCCACGGTGATGGATTCACTCGTCGCGGCCCGAGCCATGGATGCTCCGGATTTCGCCTGTGAGATATTGACTGCTACCCGGGAATCCCCGCTCCGTTCATTGGACACGGACCAGGCCCGCCTTCGGCAAGTCAGCTCGGGAAGGCGCGTCCGGGTCCGTCTGATGTCCTGATCCCGTCACCTTGGAAAGGACCCCCTCGAGCAAGGGCGTCATGAGATTCAGCTTTTTCATCTGGATGACAAAGTTCCAGAGCGGCTCGAACTTTTTCCAGCCGCTGGTGTAAAAGAAGTGCTTCAGCTGATGTTTGAGCGATCCATGGAACAGGCTCGATCTGGCGATGGCGCCCCATCGATAGAAGTCCCGATAGGCGCGATCGTAGCCGGACTTCAGCTCTGCTGAACTCATCCCCTCCGGCCGGTAGACAACGTGGCGGGTATCGTACAGATCCCAGTCGTCGGTCGTGATCCTCCCTGCCGCTTTCATCTTCCGGTAAAACTCCGTGCCCGGATACGGCGTCGCGATATGAAATGTCGCCGTGGTGATGCCCTTGCTGACGGCCCACTCGACCGTTTCCTCAAAGACATCGCCGCCGTCACCATCCAGGCCGAAAACGAAGCTTCCATTGATCATGATGCCCAGATCGTGGAGACGCTGAATGACCCGGTCGTAATCCCTCCCGAGATTCTGCCGCTTGTTGCTTTGCTCCAGGTTCTTCGCGTTCAGGCTCTCAAAGCCAATGAACACGCTCCGCAGCCCGGCATCAGCCGCTCTCTCGATCAAATCCCCCTCCAGGATGGAATCGACCGTCGCCGCTCCCTGAAAGATCCTTCCCATCCCTCGCATTCCCTCAAAAAGATCACGGGAAAACCTCCGGTTGCCCAGAAGGTGATCATCCAGAAAGTAAAGATGCCTCCCCGGCAACCGCGCGATTTCGGCCAGCGCCTCATCCACTCGCTGTACATAGAAGGATCGCCCTCCCTCAAAGAACGCGTCCTTGTAGCAAAACGCACAGTGGTGCGGACACCCGCGAGTCACCACGATGGAGTTTGGCACGAGATAGAGCCGCCGATCGATCAGGTCTCTCCGGACTGGGGGTATCCCGGCCAGGGTGCGCGACCGGGAGACATATCTGCGCTCTGGCTGTCCTTTGCGGAAATCGCGAAGGAACGCCGGGAATGTCTCCTCCCCGGGACCGAGGAAAATCACATCGGCGTGTTTTTCCGCCTCCTCAGGCAGCGACGTCACATGCAGTCCGCCGAGAATGACAAATACTCCCTTCTTTCTGTAGTGATCGGCTATGGCATATGCCCGATAGGCATTGGTGATGTAAACCTGGATCACCACCAGATCGGGGACATCCTGGAGATCCAACGTCTGGACATGCTGATCGACCAGCTCCGCCTCGTCCTCCGGAGAAAGATACGCCGCCAGAGTGGCCAGGCCGAGGGGCGGGAAAAGCGAATACTTGATGGGCCGCCAAAAGGGGCTCTCCGCCTCCGTCAACGCAGGAAGGATGAACTTTACCCTCATCGGGCTTTCCCTCGCTGGAAGACTCCTGTGGTGCAGGCCGCTGTTCCTGATGAGGAAGACTTTGTCATGTTCCGGTGGGTACCATGAGTATGTGAAGAAATGATGAAGGGCGCGTGAAATCTCAATGGTCCCCCGGCACTGCGGGAGGCTGCCGCGCATTTTTTTGGAGGCCGGACAAATCTGGCGTATCCGTACGAAACAGCTTTCCGTCCCAGGCCAGGAATCCGAAGCTCAAACACCTCCTATCGTCACCCATGGAAAACAGCCCATCCTCAGCCCGCTTGCCGCTCGCAGGCATTCTGGTTTCCGACTTCGACGGCACGATCTCGCGAAAGGACTTTTTCGATCTCGTGCGCGCCCGCTGGCCCATCCCCAGGGATGAAGACCCGTGGGAGCGCTATGTTGCCGGGGAGATCACGCACTTTCAGGCGCTGGCGCGGATTTTCTCCCGCATTCGATGCACCGAGGCGGAGTTGCTCGCCCTTGTTGACCAGATGGAGGTCGACCCTTGCTTTGCCTCCACCGTCCATGAACTCCAGCGCCGCGGCTGGGAAGTGGTCGTGGCCTCGGCGGGATGCGCCTGGTACATTGAGCAGCTCCTCGCCGGGGCGGGAGTGTCGATCCGGGTCTTTAGCAATCCCGGCACATTCCATCCGGAGACCGGCCTCGTGATGAGCCTCCCTCCCGCCTCCCCGTTCTTCGATCCCGGCACGGGAGTCAACAAGCTCGAGATCACTCGCGATGCGCTGCACCGTAGCGATTGCGTTGCTTTTGCCGGGGATGGCCGTCCGGATATCGCCTCCTCGCTCCTCGTTCCCGCGGAGCGCCGCTTCGCCCGGGGCTGGCTGGCGGAGGAACTCACCGCGCGGAAGGAAGGATTTGTCGGATTTGACTCCTGGACTACCATCCGCGACACGCTCCTATGCTGAACCCGAGACAAACCGCCATCCCCACCCTCGTCCGGGTCAAACCCGGGGCGCTCGATCGCGTCGGCATCTATGCCACCCGGCACGACTTCCGGCGAGTCGCCCTGTTTTACAGCAAGGACATCGTCGAGGAGTTGCACGACGCCCTCACCACCTCGCTGGTCGCCGATCGCATCGCCATCGTCAGCCAGATCGCCGTGGAGTCGGCCAGCTTTGAGGATGCCGCGGAGTTTGCCGTGACCCTGCCGTCCCGCGTCGACGCCATCATCGGTTTCGGCGGGGGCAAGGCCCTCGATGTCGCCAAGTACGTCGCGTTTCTTTCCCGCCTGCCCTACATCGCGGTGCCGACATCGCTGTCCAACGACGGCATCTGCAGCCCGCAGTCCAGCCTTACTGTGGGAGAGAAGCGTCGGTCGTTTCCCTCGGCCATGCCGATGGGCGTCGTCATCGACACTCAGATCTGCCTCGGGGCACCCACCATCCTTTGGCACTCCGGCATCGGCGACCTAGTCGCAAAGTTCACCGCCGTGGCGGATTGGAAGCTCGCCTTTCACGCCAAGGGCGAGCCGGTCGACGACTTCGCCGCGCTCCTCTCCGATGCCAGCGTCTACCAGTTCATCGGCAGGCCAACGCACGATCTCGAGGGCATCCGGCTCCTGGGTTCCGCCCTGCTGCTCAACGGCATCTCCATGGCCATCTGCGGATCGTCCCGTCCCGCCAGCGGCAGTGAGCACCTCATTTCCCATGCCCTCGACAGCATCAGCCAGCGTCCGCGACTCCATGGGTTGCAGGTGGGCGTGGCGGCGTATCTGATGAGTCTCATTCAGGATCAGGGAGCTTCGGCCACCATCGCCGGGCTCTTTGAGGCCACCGGCTTCTGGCAGGCCGTCGAGGCCGATCCCTTTGACCGCTCCGAGTGGCTGGAGGCCGCCCGCATCGCCCCCGCGATCAAGGCCGACTTCTACACCGTCCTTTCCTCGCGAAACTGCCTCCCCGCGATCGAACATGCGCTCGCCACGGACGCGCGGCTGCAGCGTTGCTTCCGCTAAGTTTTCTCCAGACGCGAGAGGCATTTCCGCATGCCGACTGCGGGCAAAAAACACGCCCGCACCCGCGGAAAGATTGTCAGTGGGGAAACCCTGGCTAGGCTGCGACGTCATCACTACGAGATGAACAACGGAGAACGACCTGATATTCCGGACGCTCTCACGCGCCGTGTCGCACGCCATCTCCTGCCTGCGATCTCCGTAGCGTTTCTCCTAAACTATCTTGATCGGTTCAACATCTCATTTGCCGGTCTCCAGATGGAGGAGTCACTGGGCCTTTCCCCGCTCGGCTTTGGCTGGGCCGGGTCGTGCTTTGCCATCGGCTATCTGCTGTTCCAGATCCCCGCCAACATCGGGTTCATGCGAATCGGCGCAAGGCGCTGGCTCGGGCTTCTCGCCATTGGCTGGGGATCGATCGTCTGCCTCACGGGCCTTGTTCGCACGCCGATGGAGCTTTACGTCGCGCGGTTTCTTCTCGGCTCGGTCGAGGCGGGTTTTGTCCCCGCCATCGTGCTCTACCTCTCCTGGTGGTTTCCCACGCGGATGCGCACCCAGACAGTCGCGATCTACGCCCAGGGGGTGCCGATCGCCGGCATCATCGGCGGACCGCTGGCTGGCTGGCTGATGACGATTTTTTCCACCCCGGGCAGTTCCGAAAGCTGGCGCGCGCTTTTATTCTGCGAAGGTGCCCCGTCAATACTGGTCGGCCTGTGGATCCTGGCAACCCTGCCGGATACTCCTCGTGATGCCAGGTGGCTGTCCCCACCGGAGGCCGCCGGGCTCTCCTCCGCGTCGACCCTGGCCGGGGAACCTCCCCGCCCCATCACCCGGGCGCAAATCCTGAGCGCACTGCGCTCACCCACGGTGTGGCGGCTCTGCGTCACGTATTTCCTACTCGTGGGCGGCACTTTTGGCATTGTGCTCTGGCTTCCTCAGTTTCTGCGCCGTCCCGGCTGGGAAAGCCCGCAGGTGATCGGCTGGATCAGCGCGATCCCGTGGACCTTCGCGTCTGCGGCGATCATCGTGGCCAGCCGCGTCGCAGATCGCACCCGCGGCTTTGGCCGCATCGCCGCGATCTCGGCGGTTTGCGCCGCCACGGCCTTCGCTCTGGCCGGAGTCGTCCAGGACCGCTGGCTCGTTCTCGGTCTCATGACCATCGCCACCGCTTCCATGCTCTCCCTCTCGGTCACCTTCTGGGGGCTGCCCCCGGAGGTTCTGGCCGGTGAAAGGGCTGCCGTGGGGATTCCGATCATCAATGCCGCGGGGTTTATCGGCGCGCTGATCAGTCCGGTTGCCATGGGATGGATCGCTCAATCGCTGGGCAGCCTCCGAGGCGGCATCGTCCTCAGCGGAGTCTTCCTCGCCGGATGCGCCATCGCCTTGATCTCCTGGCGAAGGCAATTCCGAATTCCGTAATTTCAGAACGTGATTCCGGTCTCAAATCCGATCACCACCGCAGTCGGATTCGCCCCCGTCGCCCCGGGATTCACCAGGACCTGCAGGTCGGGAGAGACATAGGCCCAAGGCGTGATCGAGAAGGAATAGGTAAACTCCAGCGCCATCTCGTTGGTCGGCCCCGGATTTCCTGCAGACTGCTCCATCTGCCTCAGGTCATCGCTAAAGAAGGCACAGGAAAACGCCACCCCGCATTGATCCCGCTCCCGTCCGGGAATCAGCCCCTGGTAAAACGCACCACCCATGAAAAACCACGGCACGTAATTGCGGTCTGGCGGGAAATACGTCACCGAGCCAAAGAGAGTCAGCCCCTCCTGCCCTCCCACCCCGCCGGGTTCCCGGTAAACCATCTGGCTCGCGGTCGCGTACATTCCCCAGTTTCCCCAGACCTGCCCGCCCGACTGGAAGTCATCATAGGCAGCCGTGGAGATAATGCCGCCGATCTTGTAAGCACCCGGCTTCCCGCCCAGCCATGTCTCGGGTCCGCTCCCGGGGGAAGCAGTCGCCTTTCCATCCGGCGCGACATTGTAAGTGCCGGTGTACAAGCCCAGCTCCATGATCTCGATCGTACCGGAACGCGGGCGCATCGAGAAATCGCACCCATGGGCGCTATTGATCTCCAGCGAGGTGTCGGCACTGAACACCCCGGCGAGGAAATAAGCGTACTCCACTGGCTGTACATTCGCCAACGCCCCCCACCGGGCGGAGTTTGTACCTGTGAAAGTCACGTCATTGGAGATCGCCCCGGGATAGCCGTTCATCGAGGCATTCAGAAAGAGCGACGCCTGCGGGATGTGGGCAAAGGTGTTGTTCAGCACCAGCCGCCCTGCGGAAACCTGGACCTTATCGTCAAAGCCCTCCCAGCTCAGACTCAGCTGCCCGAGGCGGAAACTGCGATTGGCTTCCGAGACAGGGCTCATCAGCGGAGTCGACCCGACAATGTCCGCAATGAAACTCCCGTCCGTCTGCCGGGCGGAAATGGAGATCGACCATCCGTCGAGTCCGATGAGCTCGCCAAGGTCCAGGATGGCGCTCATGAACAGCACATCCATGTAGGCGGCGCCCTGCGACTTGCCCCCGAGCACGGCCCCCATGACCGATCCGGTGTAGGTCCCCGCGAGCGTCACGCCATGCTCCAGCGCCCAGGGACGAAAACCGAACATCGGCCCGAGCGCCTGCGGCTGATCCAGCCAGCCCTTTTGCAAATAGTCCTCCGCCGAGATGTCCCACTGAAACATGAAGGTCGACTGCTCGCTCCGAAAAGGACCGACCCGCCCCGTGCGCCCATCGGCCGCGATCTGGGCCCCGGCGTTCTCCGACAGCATCACAGCCAGGGCAAGGAGAGCCGCTCGAAATGTCTCGCGCAGCAGATTCAGCCCGCCCGCCTCATGGCTCCTGTCGCACATCTTGCGGAGAGTCCTAGGCGGGTTACGAAATTTGACAATTCCAAACGAGACTGGCTTTTCGCCCGGAATAAAGAACACTATCGTCCCCATGAAATCGTGGGTGGTTTACGCCATTATCTCGATGGTCTTTGCGGGACTGACCTCGGTGATCGCCAAGATGGGCCTCTCGGGTATTTCCGGTGAACTCGGCCTGGCGATTCGCACGTGTTTTGTCTTCGCCATTGTTCTCGGCTTTGCCTTTGTCGTCGTGCCCGCCCAGCAGCTCGCAACCGTGACCCGCGACAATCTTTTCTGGCTCGGCATCTCCGGCGTCACGACATCGCTCTCGTGGATTTTCTATTACAAGGCGCTCAAGGACGGTCAGGTCTCAACCATTGCGCTCATCGACAAGGGCAGTATGGTCATCGCCGTCGTCTGCGCCTATTTCATCCTCAAGGAACAGATCACCTGGCGAACCATCCTCGGAGGATCGCTTATGCTTTCCGGGCTGCTTGTGATCGCCAAACGTTAACCGTCCTCGTTCGGCAGCCGCTCAAAAGCGTCGAGTCCTATCCCTTCCGGCGCTCCTCTTTCCAAGCTCTATTTGCCCTGCTGGGAAATGCTCTGCCAAGCTTCAAAATAGCGCTTCCCGAGCTCCTTCAACGCCTCGGAGCTGAAATGGAGGCCATCGCCTTTGTCCCCCAGCCCGGTCGACGAAACCACCGCCGCGTACGGCACGGATGAGGGCAACGCATTGATCGCCTCGTTGATCTGGCGAGCGCTGGGAAACTTGGGAACATGCCCTTCCTCCATGGTGTATTGGCCGATCTCCCCGACGATGAACGGCACCTCGGGTTGATCGAGCGCCTTTCGAAATCCCTCGGCCACCGCGATCAAGCTGGCCTTGTAGGCCTCGGAACTCGTGATCCCCGATGCCTCGGCCTCCCCCTGATGCCAGAGGATGCCGCGCAAACGGCCCTGTTTCATCGCGAGCTTGGCCCGTCGCACCGCCGCCTCAAACAAATCCCCGCCCGGTTTCCACCGGGAGATCGGCGTACCGCCAACCGCGCAGGGGATCAGCCCGACCATCATTCCAGGTTTCCCATCAGCCACGAGCCTGGCAAAGGTGAAGCCCAGCCCCACTCCAGCGATGTCCGGCTTGTCGAAGTGAACCGGCTCCCCCTGCAAAACCCACCGGTCCTCCTTACCCAGCACAAGAACGCGCGGATCAGGCTGGCGGTCAGCCGCAGTCAAAGCGCCGCGGCCCGCCATGTTGGACTGGCCAACCAAGAGAAAGAGGTCAAAGCGATTCGCATCGTCCGGGACCTGGACACCACCGACTCCCTCTCCCGACAATGTCTCACCTGCCCAGCAAGCGAGCGAAGAAATCGAGAACAGAACCGAGAACAGTCTCTTTATTTTCATGAATGGGGAGTGATGAGGAGAGTGCCTTGGAGTCTTGTGAATTTTGCGAATCTTGCGAGGAAATAAACACAGGATCGAGGCCCTTGGCGCCCGCGTTTGTGAACGTATTATCGCGCACCTGAGTCCCTGGGGAATCGACCACCACGATATCCCTGTCGCGTGGGATCGCACCTCCAAAAAGCGGGATGCTGGGTAAGGCTCGGTTGCAGTCGGATATCCGGTTATCCGCGATCAGCCCATCGGAGAGCCCGCTTACCACGATGGCCTCGGCCGGCCGACACATCCCCAGGTCGTCCTTCTCCCCGCCGCCTGGATGGACGGAGAAAGCGCCCCACCCCGCAGCGTAGGGAAAGCCGTCAAGCGATAGCCCTGCGGATCACGCCGGGACCTGGTCCAGCCCGCCGCGGCGCATGAGATTGCGATACACAAAGATGGCCGCCAGCAGGGCAAAGGTCGCAAGGCAGGCCCCGATGGCAAAGGTGTAGCGGTATGTATCGTGCGTCTGGTCGATGAGGATGCCCATCGTCGGCGAGAGCGTCATGGTCGCGAGCGACATCACGATGCCGGAAGCCGACGCAAATTGAGCGTACTTGATGCGCGGGAAGAGCCGCTGGCCCAGCGACGCCGCACAGGTAAAGTAACACCCGGAAAGCACCCCGTGCAGCACCCAGCCGACGAGAAAGGTATCCGCCGTGCGCGCAAACAACGCTCCCCAGAACGCCACAGCAGCATAGCCGACGAGGCAAAACATCACCATTCGCAGCGGGTGAAAGAGATCCACCAGCCACCCGAGAAAATACGCCAGGCAAAGGGAGATTGCAAAGGTCAGCGCAAGCGATTTGCCAAACATATCCATGTCGACGCCCAGGCTCTTGGCGTAGGGAATACTAAAGGTGTTCACCGGCGAAAAGGTCAGCCCGGCTGCCATCAACATGACAAAAACGGCCAGGAAATAGGGCTGGCTGAAGCACTCGCGAAAGTACGTCTTCATCTCTCCGATCGCACCGCGCCTGCCGGGCTCCACCGGAGGCGGAGGAGGATACTCGCCCTCCTTGACTCGCAGGCAAACCCAGAAAAACGCCACGCCGTAAAAGATGCCAACCGTCACGAGAATGAGGGTGAAATGATGCGGTACGTGACCGAATACCCAGTAGTTGAAGATCATCCCGTCGATGAGGCTGACCGCCCGGAAGAGCCCGTAAAACCGGCCCAGCAGCGGCGTCGGCACCACGTCATTGACCAGCCCGCCAAAAACCGCCTGCCCCGCGATGGTGGCCACCTCAAAAGCCGCCCAGAAAACGCCAAAGCAGATCAGCGAGACAAGCATCTCGCTCTCATTCGGGAAATGCGAATGAACCCAGCGCGCGATGATCGGCGTAAAGCCCAGGCCGATCATGCCCGCCGCCGCCAGCGGCGTGGTGATGAGCAGAAACGGAATGCGCCGCCCGAACCTTCCGCGATGGCGGTCCGACTTCACACTGATCACCGGCCCGAGCACCAGTCCGATCAAGGCGGGAAACGAGCTGATCAGCAGACCAAAAAGAAGATTGGGCACATTCAGCTGGCTCAGGTACCACTGCGCCATCGGGCCCACCGACCGGTCGCGCATCGACCACGCGAAATCGCCGAGCAGCAGCCACGCGAAAAGGATGACAATGCCCGTCGAGGTATAGGCCAGCGTGCCCGCCCGCCAGATGCGCGGCTGGCCCGGCGCAGAATGCTCGGGATTGGGGGGAATGGCCGTGACGTTCAAGATTGTTTTTCCTTTTCCCTCGGATCACCTCGGGAGAAACTTGCGCGGGGACAGAACCACGCTGCCTGGGCGTCGTCCTGACTTGCTAACCTTAGGAATGCTTTTCCCCGCGCGAAAGCGGTATTTGGTTGCGCTATTCTTCTACCTGTAGAACCTTTCTGGTATGTCGACCAGCCCCCGAGTCACGATCCGCGACATTGCCCGCAAGGCCAGCATGCATTTCACCACCGTCAGCCTGGCCCTGCGCAACAGCCCCAAGCTGAAAATCGAGACCCGGGAGAAAATCCAGAAGCTGGCGGAGTCGATGGGCTATCGCCCCGACCCGATGCTGGCGGCGCTGAACGCCTACCGGCAGGCCAATCGCCCGGTGCACTATCAAGCCTCGCTCGCCTGGGTGCACAACTGGGCCAATCCCGAGAATCTCTACGGCTGCGAGGAGTTCAACCAATACTACATGGGCGCCTGCGACCGCGCAGCCGAGCGCGGCTACAACATCGAGGAGTTTGCCCTGGCCAAGGACGGCATTACGATCGACCGGCTGCACCGCATCCTCCGCGCCCGCAACATCCAGGGTACGCTGCTTGCTCCGCAGCCCTCGGCCAAGAGCTTTCTCGACCTCCGTTATGACGAGCTCTCCGCTGTGGCCTTCGGCTTCAGCATGCGCCCCGCCGTACTCCATCTGGTGACCAACCATCACTATCACACCATGATGATGCTCATGGAGCGGGTGCTGGAGTTTGGCTACCGGCGGCCGGGATTGTGCATCCCTCGCGACTGGAACTACAAGGTCGACTGCGCCTGGCAGAGCGTCTTCCTGCTTTTCCTGGATGAACACCCGGAGCTGGCCCGCATCCCGATCTTCTGGGCGACCTGGGACAACACCCACGACGCCGGCCTCGCCGCCTGGATCAGTGAAAACCGGCCCGACGTGATTCTCGCCTTTAACGAAGCAAAAGCCGTCGTGGAAAACGTGGGCTTCCGCATCCCCCAGGATGTCGCCTTTGCCAGCGCCTTTCTCAACAAGGACGAGAGCATCATGAGCGGAGTGCACCAGAATGACTACCTCATCGGCCAAAAAGCCGTCGACATGGTGATCGACATGCTCCACCGCGGGGAGACCGGCATCCCCCGCACGCCGGTGCGGATGCTCGTCGAGGGCGAGTTTTACCCTGGCACGACCATGCCCGACTTGAGAAAAGCCTCTGAAAAGACAGGCCAGCAGACTGCGGCTAGGTCGCGCGGTCGTAAACTTCCAGCGTCACGCGGTTCTCAACCATCTCGCCGCGCAGGTATCGCTGCAGGTTCTTCATAGCCTCCTGTCCGCAGCGGGGATAGGTCTCCCACGTCGGCCCGGCCACATGCGGGGAGAGCAGGATGCCGGGCTGACCGCGCAAGGGCGAGTCCACCGGCAGCGGTTCGTGCCGAAAGACATCCAGGCCGATCCGGAGCCGTCCCTCCGCAGCGAGCTTGATCAGAGCGCTTTCATCGACCACAGCACCACGGCCGACATTGACGAAAACGCCATCCTGCGGCAGCAGGCGCAGCAGATCCTCGGTGACAGAGTTGCAGCTCCGCTCATTGAGCCCCTCGCATTCGATAAGGATTTCGCTGTGGGAAAAGAGGGAGCGGAGGTCGGGGCATGGCATCACGCCAAACTCCTCCATCATCGCATGCGGCACGCCATGGGAATACGCCGCCACGTCCGCATGAAAGGGTCGCAGGATGGCCGCCAGTTCACGAGCCACCGCGCCGAAACCGTGCAGGCCCACCCGTTTGCCGCGCAGCACCCTCGTGCGCAGGCTCGGCATCATTTCAAACATCGACATCTCCTTCTCCAGGCACTCGCCCCACATGGGCAGCGAACGCAGGAGCGCCAGCACCATGAGGAAGGCATGCTCCGCCACAGCCGTGCTCGCCATTGTACCCCAGTTCGTCACGAGCACCCCGTCCTCGATCCATGCGCGAGGCACGCGAGGTTTCACCGAGCCGGTCACGCTACAAACATAACGAAGCGAAAAATCCTCCTCCATCCCCCACGCCTCGGGCAGCCGGGGACAACTCCAGGCCGTGACCAGGATGGTCGGCTTCAGGGTTTTCAGCGCATCCTCGATCGTATCTGCGTCGACCAGCGAGGTATCGAGCCAGGTTTCCCGCACGGCTGGATTCTTCAGCCCAAACGGCCCATTGCGAAAAAACAGTCCTTTCTCGTCCTCCGTCATCGCCAGAACGACATGCTGCGAGACGGGCGACACACCATTCCGGTGCGCTTTGACGGCGGCATCACTCACTTCCATGAAACTGCCTCAAGGATACGTCCATCCTCCCCACCAGCAAAGGCGCAGGTCCAGCGATTCCATTCATCCTGTAGAAAGCCGCACAGGCTCTCCGCGCCTTACTTCGCCGCCCGCAGACGACGCCGGAGCTGGTCCTGATAGAGCGATGCCGGCACGAGCGAGTCGCCCTTGCCCACGCCCTCGACAAAGTCGTCCGAGTCCACCTTGTCGCACGGGCCGCTGGTCCCGATCACATAGCCATCGCCGACCTGCTGCGACCACACCACGGCCTGGCGTTCCTTCGAGTACCTCAGCCCCTTGGAATTCCAAAAGACCGACTGGGTCGTCGTCACGCCGTGCACGGGATTCCCTCCCCACGGCCGGTAGTATCTCGCCTCCAGGAAATCGCCGTCGCACGTCATCTGGTCGAGGAGGTTCGACATGGAGAGGAACATGTGAAAGTCCGACCCATGCGAGCCGTCCTTGGCAAAGCAACGCGAGATGACATTGCCGCTGCATGCCATGGTGCCGAAGTCATAATTGTGCCGTCCAGCCTCGGCTCGGCAGTTGATGATCAGGTTCTCCTGCCCGTTATGCGTGAAGAGATAGCCGTTTCCCCCGCCGCCCTTGTACTGGGAAAAACCCATCGAGCAATCCTCCACCGTGACAAATCGCGACCGGCGAAGCGCTATGCCACTGGAGACCAGGTGAATGTTCGGATCATTGCCCGGAGGCGCATAGGATTTCACGCCCTTGATCCAGCAGTTCTCCGCATTCTTCAGGCTGATCGCCCCCGAGCCGTGCACATCATATCCCACCGTGCCGGGTTTGTTAAAATCCTCCTCCTCCGTACCCGTTCCGGGATGTTGCTTGATGCCGATGGAAAAGTCCTCCAGCCCGCACTCCTCGATCAGCTTGCCCGGGATCTTGACCAGACGGCCGAGATCGTCCACTCGCACGGGATAGCGCAGCGGCACGTCGAGCGTCACCGAGGATTTCGCCGGGTCGACGCTTTCGATGCGGCGGCAAAACATCAGCGTGCGGTTCGGCGAAGCCGCCCCCGCCGGTTTCCACTTGCCCGTCATCTCGACTTCGTCGATGAAGCGCTGGGTCAGGTCGCTCCTCAGCACCACGAGGTCGCCCGGGGAGAATCCCGTCACGCTTTTCAGGAATATCTCGCGGGATTGGTTGGGCGCGTCCTGGGCCAGCGGACTGGCGAGGATGCCATTCCCCTCATCCCTCCAGTCCATCGGCTTGTCCGGCTCGACCGAGATCACGACCTTGCCGCGCATCATCGGCGTGTCATTGAAGAGGAAGGTCTTGTCCGCGCCCGCTCCGCGCAGGACGGTCTTGTCACCGCGTATCCTCAGCACGTAGTCCACCGTGCCCTGCGGCTGGATGCGATAGGTGCCCGCCGGCAGAAAGACAATCCCTCCATCGCCATCCGCCGCTGCATCCAACGCCGCCTGGATGTCGCTGGTCGAGTCCTTGCCGCCCGTGGGGTCAGCCTGATAGGGAGGTTTCGTGACGTCGATGACAGGGCCCTCGACATGCGGCACGGGCTTCTCCCCGCGATGATAACCCGCGTAGGAAAAGTCATGCAGGAAACGGCCGGAGGCATCGCGGAATCCTGGCTGCCAGTCCGCCGGATACAACGCAGACCTCCAGGCGGCCTCCTGGGCCGGCAGGAGGGACGCTGAACCAATCGCGGCAAGCACGCACAACAAGGGGAACTTCATAGCTCCGCTGAACCTAAAACGAATCCCTCCCGGCGCAATCGCAGGCTCACGGGTTTCCTTTCAACGTGTAGACAACCGGCGTCTACAGTTTGAAAACATCGGCAGTCGCACACCGTCCCCACCATGTTAGGTTGTCTCCACGCAGTTCGTCCCATGAAATTCCTCCTCCCCGCATTTCTCGCGCTTGCCGCCTTCACCACAGGCTTCACCCAGGCTCCCCTCAATCCCGGTTTCGAGGACGGCGCGACAGGATGGTCGCTCGACGCCATGTCGGCTGTCGCACCGGAAGCAGCCAATACCGGAAAGCTCGGCCTTCGCATCACAGACAACAGCCCCGATGCCGGTTCCGCCGCGACCAGTGGAAAGATCCCCGTGACGCCCGGGTCCACGGTGGAACTCCGGTTCCAGGCGCGCACACAGACGGCGGGATTCATCGGTGTATATCTCTTCTTTTACGACCAGGCGGGCAAGCTCATCAAGGAGGAGTCGCAGCGCGCAGGCGCTGGCCACCCGGTGGTGGGAGTCTCCAAGGCCGATGGACAGTGGAGCCCCTTCTCGCTGAAGGCCACCGTCCCGCCCAATGCCGCCGATGTTGCCATCTGGGTGCATTCCTTCGGCAAGGCCGTCGGCACAGCGGATTTTGATGACTTTGAGTTTGAAGGCTCCAGCGGCCCGGCGACTGCCGCCGTCCAGGCCCCGCCCCCCGCGCCCAAGGCCCCTGTGGTCATTCCGCAGCGCGCGAAACCCCCGCTCATCGTGATCAAGATCGACGACTTCCGTCCGATCAACAACGGCAACCTCCACGGCATCTGGCCCAAGGTCGTGGACTATCTTGCCTCCAAAAACGCCAAGGTCGGCATCGGGGTGAATCCCGAGAAGCTTAACGAAGCCACTCCAGCCCTGATCGAGTGGGTGAAAAAGCAGCACGACTCCGGCGAGGTGGAGTTCTGGTTTCACGGCTGGGATCACGCCATGCACGACGTCGGCGGCGTGCAGTATAACGAATTCAACCAGCGCCCCTACGACGAGCAGAAGAAGCGCTTCGACGACGGCCAGGCCATCACCAGGGAAAAATTTGGCTTCACCTACAACACTTTCGGCCCTCCGGGAGGAGCAAGCAACGGCTTTGCCGATGCCAATACCTACAAGGTCATGGCGGACGAGCCCGACATGAAGGTCTGGCTCTACCCGCAGCCGATGGACAAGGCCGCCCAGGATCTCCAGGCCGGCGGCAAGGTCACCGTGCTCGACCGCGTCTGGGCCGTGAACCTGGAATCCAAGGTCGGCCAGCCCGATTTCCAGCGCTTCCTTGAGGGTTATGCCAAGAATCCGGATCGCGAATACTTCGTCCTCCAGGGACATCCCATGTCTTGGGGCACGCCGGAGAAATGGGCTGAGTTCACCAAGATCATCGACTTCCTCGTTGAGCAAAAAGCCGAGTTTCTCACTCCCTCCGAGCTCGCCGCCCGGGTAAAATCCGCCAACTAACTCCCCTCCCCGTGAAAGTCATTCTCGCCTGTCTCTCGCTCGTCTCGATCTCCTGTCTTCATGCGCAAGTCCTTTCCAATCCCGGCTTCGAGTCTGGGCTGGAAGGCTGGAAATCGACTGAAAGGACACCCATCACCACCGCCATCAAAGAGGCCGCCCGCACCGGTGAGATGGGACTGAGAGTGAATGACGCCTCCGAGACGGACGGAGCACGATTTGCCTCCGATGCCTTCACTGTGAGCCCCGGCCAGAAGGTCACGATCAGCTTCTGGGCTCGTTCTCCTCAAGGGGATGTCGCCGCCGTCTCGCTCCAGCCCCTCGGCGCCCGCAATCGCCCGATCATGGGCGAGAATGGACAGCCACCGCTCGTGGTTTCCATCAAGGCCTCCCCCGACTGGAAACAATACAAGGCCTCCTATGCCGTCCCCGACGAAGCCGAGGCGATGATCATCACCGTGCGGTCCTGGAGCCGATCCAAGGGCGTCGTCGACATCGATGACTTCGAGCTGACCGTCGAATAAGCCGCTTCCCCATTTCCTTGTGAAAATCCTGCCCCTCCTTCTGCTGGTCGGCGGCACCCTTTGCGCCGGAGAAATCCCCCTTCCGCTGCCCAATGGAAGCTTTGAAACTGGCCTCGACTCCTGGAAGCTGGATGGCCCCGCCTCGGTTGCCACTATCCAGGCCGATGCGGCCATGCTCGGCGTCAAGGGCCTGTGCATACAGGGCGACCCAGTGCGCTTTTCCCTCACGTCCGCCGCCGTTCCGGTCACCCCCGGCAAGACCTACAAGCTGAACTTCTGGTCCAGCAGCACCAAGGCCCTCGAACAGCCTCAAAGCAATGTCGACGCCAAGCTCGTCTTCCGCAGCGCCGACGGGAAAGAAATCGCCGCCGCCCCGGCCAGCATCCGCAAATGGCCGGTCGCCATGGTGGCAAACACCTTTTTCGCCGAGGAGTACACCATGGCCGGAGCCGCCCCGGAGGGAGCCGCCACCCTGGAGGTGAAACTATCCTCGTCAGGCAAAGGACCGGTGGGACCAGTCAATTTTGACGACTTTTCCCTCGCCGAGCTGGACGGCGCGCCGGAGCCACAGATCGCCGAGGGCGGCGGGCATCCCGTTCCGCCCTTCGACCCACAGCTCCTGAAGACCCTGGAGGACGAAATCAAGGCCGCCCCCTATCGCGGCAAACAGCCGCCGAAGATCGTGATCAAGCTCGACGACTTCGGCGCGGCCGGCAGCGGGGTTCATGCCCGCTGGAAAAAGGTGGCCGACTACGCTGCCGCCAAGGGCATCAAGGTGACTTTTGGCATCATCGGCACTCGCATCCAGGGCGATAACATCGCGGACTTCGTCGCCTGGACGAAGCAGCAGCACGACAGCGGGCGCATCGAATTCTGGAACCACGGATTCGATCACGCCGAGCGCAAGGACGGCAACAAGCGCATCATGGAGTTCGGGGGCGAACCCTACGAGCACCAGAAGCAACACATGACCGATGCCAACACGCTGGCCCGCGAAAAGCTCGGCTTTCCCTACGTTTCCTTCGGAGCGCCTTTCAATGCCACGGATGAAAACACAGTGAAGGTGCTCGCCGAAGATCCCGATATCAAGGTGTGGATGTATGGCGATCCTCGCAATCCCGCGGGCAAGAAGGTTCTCATTCGCTGCGGGACGGTCACGCTCGAAACGCCGACGCTCATTCCCAACTACGCCGCATTCATCGAGGGCTACGCGCACAATCGCGGCGCGGAATATTTTGTCCTGCAAGGACACCCCGCCGGATGGGGTGATGACCGCTGGGAGCAGTTTACCAAGATCGTGGAGTTCCTCATTGCGCAAAAAGCGGAGTTTGTCTTCGCTTCGGACTTCGCGGGCAAGTCCTGAGCCCTAGCGTCGCAGCCGCGCGGCGACCCGCGACGGCGGTTCACCCATGACCCGCCGAAACGCCGTGGAAAAGGCAAAACAGTTTTCATACCCCACCGCCTGCGCCGTGGCCTCGACCGTGTAGCCCATGCCGAGAAAGGACACCGCCTCCTGCATGCGCAGCACCGTCACCTGCCGCACGGGACTGCATCCGGTTTCCCGGTGACAAATCCGCCGGAGTTGTTCAGGCTCCAGCCCGGCTCGCTCCGCCAGCCGAAGCAGCGTCCACCTCTCCCCGACCGTGCGCCGCACCTCCTCCCAGAGAGGCCAGAGAAGCGACGCAGCACCATGCCTGCCGACGCGCAAGGCGTAGCGGTCGACCAGCCCGACCCAATGCTGCAAAACCTCCGGCTCCTGCCGCGAGGACATCTCCAGCCTCAGGCCCTCGAGCGCAGCCGCCAGCGGACGCGGATCGACATCGCGCAGCAGCGGTTCATGCCGCTCCGCGGATCGGGAGCCCGCCCATACCACCCAGCACACTTTCCACCGGGCTGTGGCGCGGTAGGCATGAGCGATGTCCTCCGAGGTCACATAGGCTTTTCCACCGGCACACTTTTGCCACCCCGCCGCAGTCCATACCATCCCCTCGCCCTCCAGGCTGACCAGCACCTGGCGCATCGCGGGACGATGCCGGACAAAGGAAAAGTCTTTCCCCGTCTCCGAGATCCCGGCCAGCGTGATGCCAAATCTCTTCAAGATCGGACACGACACAGGATCAACGATCCACTCTCGCGTATGCTTTCCGATCGAGTGGATTTCACGAAGGTCCAGGTGGATTCGACCCATGTTATCAGACGCCTGTTTATGCGAGAGATACGGAAACGCCGAATATTATGCAACTCTCTCCCTTTCCCCAATCTGTCGCCGATAAACGCTGGCCCGCCGAGCAGGCCTGGGAATGGCACCACTCCCACCCCTGGCTCGTGGGATGCAATTTTCAGCCAAGCAGCGCCGTGAATCAGCTGGAGATATGGCAGGCGGAGACCTTTGACGAGGCCGCCATCGACCGGGAGCTCGGCTGGCTCGCCGGGCTGGGCATGAACACGATGCGCGTCTTTCTCCACGATCTCCTGTGGACGCAGGATGCACAAGGACTTCTGTCCCGTATTGACCGCTTCCTCGATATTTCAGCCAGACACGGCATCTCGCCCCTGCTGGTTTTCTTCGATAGCTGCTGGCATCCGTTTCCCCGTCCCGGCAAACAACGGGAGCCGGAGCCCGGGGTGCACAACAGCTTCTGGGTGCAGTCCCCCGGCCGTGAGATTCTCTCGACGCCCGGCGCGTTCGATGCGCTCCAGGAATACGTCACCGGCGTCGTCGGTCACTTTCGCGAGGATTCTCGCATCATCGGCTGGGATGTCTGGAACGAACCCGACAATGAAAGCCCCTGGTACACCCCGCGCGAGCTGGGCGATGCCAAACCCGAAATCGTCTTTCCGCTGATCGTCCGGGCCTTTGACTGGGTGCGCTCCGTCCAGCCCATTCAGCCTGTCACCTCGGGCGTGTGGAGATTCGACGCGGGCGGACTCTGCCGCGAGTATCCCATCGCGCGCTTCCTGCTGGAGGCCTCCGACATTCTTTCCTTCCACGTTTATCTCCCCGCCGGGTCGACTGCGGATGTGGTCGGTCATCTTCTGAGTTATGACCGCCCGCTCTGGTGTACCGAGTACCTGGCCCGCACCATCGGCAACACGCTTGAGGACACCCTGCCACTGTTCCATCGCCACAAGATCGGGGCGTTCAACTGGGGCGGAGTGACCGGCAGGACGCAAACGCTCTTTCCCTGGGATTCGTGGAAAGCCCCCATCCTTACCGAGCCCGACCTGTGGTTCCACGATCTGCTCCGTCCCGACGGCTCGCCCTTCCGCGAAAGCGAAGCCGTCCTGTTTCGCACGCTCACCGGCAGGAGTTAGCCATCATCGCCAGCGGCGGAAAAGCTTTCCTCTTTCTACAGAGAGAAATTTCAGCCGCTGGCACTTGGCCTGCGTCGCGGGCAGAATGAAGAAGTGCCGTGATCCACGGTTGCCCAGCCGATCCCCTTTCCGCCATGATGCTATTCAATATCTTTCACCGCCCGGGCGCGGGCGCTCACTACGATATCTATCGCCAGCAGCAGGAGCTCGCTCATCAGCTCGGCCTGAAGACCACCATCTTCCTGTACTACAGCGATCTCTTCGATCCTCGCGCCATCGCCGATGCCATCCGCGACCGCGACACCTATGGCGACGAGATTTCCCTCGCGCTGCATAATCTCACCGGCCCGGGGATCACTGAAATCTCCAATGGCCAAATCGCCCTGTGGCTGCTCGATCGCGAACGCAAGGAGCAAATCCTCGCCAGGATGATTGGCAAATTCGCCGAGGTCTTCGGCGCCAACCCCACCTCCATCGGGTCCTATCATCTCGACTCCTCCTGCCTGGAAATCCTGCGCCGTCTCGCACCCGAGGCGCGCACGGTAATCGGCGGGTGCTTCGAGGAAGGCGTGCGCGTCTTCCATGGCTGCAATCACTCATGGTATCTCTTCAACGAAGGCATGCCGTGGAATCCCTGGTACCCCAGCAAGACCCACGGCCTCCGCCCTGCCCGGGATGAAGAAGACGCCTCAGGCGTGGTCGCGGTGCCTCACCTCGTACGCGACATGTCGCTGGCCTTTGAGGGACGCAACGACTTCTGGGCGAGCCACCCGCCAAATGTCATTCGCGGCATGGGCAATGATGCGACCTTCTGTCCCTACGACCTGAACCTCGTCGACCAATACCGCATGCAGGCGGAGTGGAATGGCGGCTACTCGTACTACAACACCTTTGTCAGCCCGTCCTGGCTCGACTGGAATCATAATAGCGAGTACCCGCCCGAGGTTGCCTGGGAGCTGTACCGCAAGTTTCTCACCTATATGGCCAGCCTCAAAAAGGACGGCCAGCTGGAAGACCTGACGCTCTCCGCCTACGGCGAGCGCCACCGGCAGATCCGGCCCGTCGGCCACGACGAGGTCTATCTCGCCAAGGAACTCCTCTACGGCAGCGGCAAGCATTACTTCTGGTTCGTCGATCCAGCCTATCGGGTCACGATCGACGCCACGCAGGGTGGCTCCATCGGCGACCTCCGCCCTTATGCCGGACAGGCGCCCGTGGCCACAGGACCCGATACACCGCACCGCGATATCGGCAGCTATCCGTACCTGATCCAGTCCCAGCATCGCGCAGGCAACGCCCACCATTGCTATGATGGAGCACGCACCACTTTGCTCATCAAGCATGGAGAGCAGACGCTCGATCTCTGCAACTTCCGCGCAAAGGTGGCATCCGTCGCCCGAGCCGACGGCAAGGTGAAGATCGCCCTCACTCCCGTGCGTTTTTCCTTCTCCGACGGAGTAAGCGGAGACCTCACCACGCGGTATGAATTCGGGAACGGAACCATCACCGTTTGCCGGGAGCTCTCTGGCCTTCCCGCTCAGGCCGACCTGGAACTCATTGAGTATTTCAAGGGAGCGCCCGGCCGCACCGAATACCCCGAGGATCTGCATGGCATCGTCCTCGAGGCCAACGGCTCGTCGCCCGTACATCGCGACTTCGATTATTCCGGCCAGTGGAGCGAGGCTCCCGGAGCCACCGAGGTCGCAGCCCTCATCCCGCATGTCCGTACGCGGCTTTCCCTGCAAAGCGGCTCTGCCGTCAGCGGCCGAGTTCACGCCGGACATCTCTTCAGCCCCTACTTCACCCTCCAACTCGCCCATCGCCTCATTGGCAATGGCACCACTTGCACATGTCTGAATCTAACCTCTATCGCAGCCTGATGCGGTGCCCCGTGTGTTTCTCACGGGATACCGACGTTCTCATGATCAACACTGGCAACGAGTTCCACTACTGCCCGAAGTGCAGCTTTCAGGGCATGGAGTCGGAAATCCGCGGCATGTACCGCGACATCCAGAAGAAATTCCATAATATGGGCAAACGTTTCACCCTGGAGGACCAGCGCGCCCTCTAGTCAGAGTCCGCTTTTCGACAAAAAAGGACAAAAGGCCGGGAGCCGGAAATGGCTTCCGGCCTTTTTCTTGGGAAATTGCGCCGCTCCTCCGGCACCATCCATAGCCCGCGAGGGTTATTCCCGCTCCTTCGTTCGACTATTGAAACTGCCGAAATCCCCTGGAATCCGGCAGCCTTACGGCGCAAATGTCCGGTGCGAGCGCATCCTCCACCGGTAAAAGCTGTCTAGCGAGAGGTTCGCGCTCACGTTTGAGGCGAAATCCGGGATAGCCGTATTGTTGGAATCGACGAATCGTTCGAGCACCGTCGAACCTCGGTAATCACCCGTGATCACGTCCTTGCCTTCGTCCCAGGTGTTTGCCGCAGAGCCAGCACGTTTCCGCAGGGACTGGGCGCGGAAGTGCACCGTATAGGTGTTCGATTTCGTGGTCAGCCGCTGATAGACTGTCGTATAGACGCGTTCGCGTGAATTATCGCCGGTGAGGCCTCTGGAGGCCCAGTAACCCGCCATGCCAGCATCGATGGTGGTGCGGGACGATGTATCGATCGTCGCATCATCGGGAATGATATGCAGGTCGCAGATCTCCGCCGCCGCCCGGAAGGCGAACAATCCCGTGCCGTCGGAGTTGTCGAATCTCTGCTGAAACTGCTTCAGTGTGCCTGCAAGGTTCACCGGATGCCGGTAAACCTTGTCGGTGAAGTTTCTTTTTGCATCCTTGTAAACGCTATTGTAGTCCGCCGTGGGCACGGAGATCACCCGCTCGTTCTCGAGGGCCGCATAGATGCCTGTATCACGCCGTATGTAGGTGAACGGGATGATCTGGGTGTTCATGTTGATCTTGCCCGCAGTGGAAAGCGGTTCGCTGATCGCATAAGGCTCGACCACGGGCATCCAGAAAAGGTCCATCAGAAGATAATCGGGATTGTTGATGAAACTCCCATTGGATGCCGCATAGCCCGGATGCGTCGGCTGACGCCGGAAAAGCAGAGTCTGCCAGCCCAGCCCCCGCTTGAACCCGGTGGGCAGGGACCCGAACATGCCGGGCGAAGGCATGATACGCGCTGGCGAGGTGAAAGTCATGCTAAAGGTCGACACTTTATTATGCCCGCTATAATAGGGTGGCGCATAACCAAACCCGCTCGAGGGACTGTTCAGCGCAGCGAGATTTCCCTGGTCGGGTTCATTGAGGAATCCCCCGTCAGCCAGGTTGCCGATCCCATTGTCCCAGTCTCCGCTAACCCTGGCCGCGTCGACGGGAAATGGCAGTTTGGGAGCTGGCTGGTAATTGAAGGGATACGTTTTGCCTGCTCCAAAATCGGCAAACGTCCCCGAGTTGCCAGAGGAAGTTGTGTAACCGCCGAAACCCGACCCCGCGTCTGCAATGACGGTATGAGCCATGCGCGCAGTCCCCGATTTAGGATGCGATTCATACACCGTCGAAGGGACATCTTTCATCATCGCCAGCAATCGGGGATCCAGCGTCTGCCTTGGGGTTCCCTCAGAGGCAACCACCGAGTGAATAACATCGTTGGCACGGTCGATGACCGGTTGCAGCTTCGCGTCATTACTCTTCTCGTCGAGAGTATTCAGTCTTCCTTTGTCTTTGTAAACGTATCCCGCCCCGGCGCCGCTTCCCTGGAATGACCACGCCGGAGCGCGCAGCGGGCTGGCCCCGGCCGTCGGGCGAGGCAATGCCGGCACAGGCATCGTTGTTGATGGAAAATTCAGCTTGATCGTCTGAATGGTATCGCCGGTCGTCCGCTGCTTGACGTTGATCGTGAGCGTGGAACCCGCAAGCGTCACCTTCGGATTGGACGCAGCAACCTTCACTGTCACCGGCTCACTCACGAATGGGTATTGCTGGTTTTTCACACCGCTGCCGTCGACCGAATCGCTAAAGTTAGCGTCCTTCGGCAGCCGTCCACCATTGCGAGCGCGGACCTGACGCTGAAAGAACGCCCAGTTGGCGCCGATATTGCCGCCCGCGTTCACTTTGCCGCCGGCCCATTCGGAATTCGGTCCGAATCGATACACCCCGGCATCGGCGTCGACCTGCCGCCCCAGCGAGGGAAAGCCCAGATTGAGCGCCTGGGTTTCCTCATTGCCGCGGATCGTCCAGTTCTCCAGCCCGTCGATGGTCACTTCAATATCCGGATGCATCGGCACCGATCCATGCATCGGCGTAAACGGATCGAGAATCAAAGCAGCTTCGATGCGGAGCTCCTTGGTTCCATCCGCCGTGTTCTTTTCCAGCGGTTTCCCCGTCACCAAAGTCCGGTTGGTGACAGGGTCGTTGGAATCGGCGAAGTCAGGATCCGCCGTGCAAATGAGCCAGACGGCCACCTCGGGAAAAGTCACATAACGGCCAAACCCGCGGGTGTCATCGATCTCAATCGGGACGACCTCCGCCATTCCGACCCCTGCTTCTCCCGTACCCGGTGCGAACTGCTTGGTCTTGTCGGTAAAGTTCAGGTCGTTCAGGTTCGTGTTGCGAATGTAGTCAAAAATCTCGGTAAGGACTTGTCCGTGATCTGCACCGAACTTGGATTTTAGATTTCCCCCAAATCCCGGCACAGGACGGGAGGTCAACTCTTTCAAATAGGAATACAGCGTCTTGTTGCGCGGCACCTGCTGATAGTCGTTGGTGGAGCTATCCTTGTCCTTGCGCTGGAAGTAATACGGATCGCCATTCAGCGTACCGCAGAAGGCGATGAGCTTGTCAAAGGGCGACCGGCGGCTGACATCGGTATGGATCGGCCAGCAGACCACCCGTGGCAGATTGAAGAGATTCACCTCGGGAGCCCGGCTCACGGCGGTCAGGAAAAACTTTCCCCGCTCGATGTCCTCTTTTTTCAGCGAACTCCCGGGATTGCGCGAGTTATCAAAAATCAGCTCGTCGATATCGGCATACAGCCGGTCCTGGTCGAGTTTCACCGGCTCAAGCGCATCGGTGGCGGGACGGGTGAGATTCAGCGAGCCGCCGGGGTCAATGCGCGGCGCGATCTTGTAGTATTCGTCGTACTGCGTGGCGGCCCCGCCTGAGGCGAGGCCGGAAAACACCGTGGAGAGATTCACGCCCGCAGGATGCCCCGGGTAGCCCTGAAACTCGTTTTTCACGGGCTGGTAAATGCCGAGATTCTGGTCGCCGACGGTGTTGAACTTTGGCACGTCCCAGTAGGCGCCCTCGGAGGCGGTGTTGACGTTCAGTTTGCAGGTCTCGTCATCCGTCCAGAAGGCGATGCGCCCGACGATGGGGTTGTCCTTGGAGGCGCCGGAAATGGTGGCCAGGTTGCCCGAGGACGACGCATCCGGGGCAACCACCTGGCCGTCCTCCAGCACGTAAAGCCAGCGCACCGGCATGGGTGCCGGGTTATTCACGCCGAGATAGCTCCCCTTCGGGGCCGAGTTGATTTCAAACCCCTCGACCTTGCCTTCGGCCGACGGGTCGAGGATGGGCCACATGTCCGGCGTGCCATCGAAGTTTGCATCCACCGGCGAGTTGATGTCGGTGAATACGCCTGGACTGGCGTACCAGTTCTTGAGCGCATCGACCTCCATGGCAGGATTGAGCGCCCCGGTCACCTGCATCGTCCCATCGCTGTAGAGCTTGAAGGATTTCGCCGGGCGGCCCGCCTCGTCAAAAGTGCGGATCAGCCCCGGCTGCGACGACCACGCCACCGTGGTGCCCCCGGATGTCGCCGCATCGATCTGGGCCTGCACGAGCTGCACCGCCGTGTCGGCCAGAAGTTTGGCTCCCACAGACGAGGCGTATCCCCCCGCGGCAGATCGCTCGGTGGTCACGCGGGAGAGGATTCCCATCACGAGCGCCAGCACGAGAATCATGATGGCCAAGGCAATAATAAGCGCAGCACCCCGACTGTTGCCGAGGCGCGATGAAGTCAGTTTTCTCACGGTCTATAGGTGCGTACGCGACCATTTACCTGATCGACCTGGATCACGGCGTAGTTGTCCGGCACATCAGTCTTCGACGCATCGCGGTCCCGCACAACGGTCACAAAGTTCGAAGTCGTGTCAAACCCGAGGTCGGTCCCGCCGCCTGGACGAAAACGAAAACCGCAATACTTCGTATTTCCTCTCCCGGGAAACACTCCATTGGTCTCGCGGATCGACGCGCCCGCGATCAGGGGCGACATCTTGGAGTTGGAGGCCATCACCGTGCCATCCGGCAGCCACGAAATGCGCGAGATCGGGCGATAGCTCGTCACGTCGTTCGGGGCGGGCGCCCACAACTGCACCCCGGCATAACCGGGCTGGCCGCCGTCGCGCCAGACAAAGCGCACCTGCACCTCGCGGTTCTTGCCCACGGCCTCCTGCCTCGCGTAGGCAAACTGGTCGGCCACGATCTGTCCCGCCCGCGTCATCGACGTGCCGCCCGTGATATTGTTCATGGCAGGAATTGCCAATACCGCGAGGAGACCGATGATCGCCACCACGACGAGAAGCTCCACCAGGCTGAAAGCACGCATCCTCATGGCGACCATTTGGACTCCCGCAGGGATACCGTGGTGGAGAAGACTCGGAAACCGATGTTTTTATCCGCCAGCCGGTCCTGGAGCTTCTTGAGATCGTCACCATACCTGGTGACATCATCGGTGAAAAGGCCTGCCAGCGCAGCGGTGATGTCAGCTGGCGCAGCAGATCCCTTTTCCAGGCGCTTGGCCGAGGTCTCGTCGATGACGACGAGGGTGAGCTGCAGGTTGGGCGGGAGCTGATGCGCCTGAGCAGGCTGCCTGGGAGGAGTGCCGCTCCAGGCATCAGCCGTGCGCGAGTCATAGGTGTAGTCGTCGGAGATCTGGGTGCCCGCGGCATCATCCTGGGTGGAAAGCCGCGGCCACACGATCAGGGCGATCACATTTTCCGCCACCGCCCGCACCTGTCCCTGGGACAGCGGAGTGGTCGCCCAGGAGTCCCCCGACGACGACGTAAAGACCGAGAGCTTTTCCGCCGGGGCGCTCAGCTCCATCAATCTCCAACGATACCGCGACGGGGTGGAGAGAAATCCCGGCTTGGACGAGTCGTCATCGCCAAAAGCCACGAAGTACCCGCAGGCGCTCAGCAGCCCGGGGAGCGCACTATAGTCGGCATTGGACGACAGTCCGGTGGGCGCGATAAAGAAGATCGCCTGCGTGGCCACGGCGGAGATGCCCGGAGGCATTCCGGTGATCAGCGACGAGGCCGGACCGCAAAGAAAATGCAGATCGGAGTAACGACCGTACTGATCTGGAACAAACGTCGAGGGCGAGGACGACAGCCGGAACGGTTTGCGCGAGCTGTCGTAGTAGTCCCAATAGGTATTCAGCGTTGCCCGGCTCAATCTCGCGGTCATCACATCAAACGCGGCACGCGCGTCCTGGAAGGTTTCGATCTTGGCATTGGCCTGTCTCCACGCACGGGAGCTGCTGCTGATGATCGAGCCCGTCATCACAAGGATCATCGCCAGCAGGGTCACCGCCGCCAGCACCTCGAGCAGCGTGAATGCGGCTGGATGCGTCGCCTGTCTGTCAGCGGGCTGCCACTTGAATCGCATACCAGACAACCTGGGCGTTTGGCACATTGCTCCGCGTGATGCCGATCCTGATGCGCTTGAGATGATCCTGCATCTGCGCGATGTCGGCATCGGCGCTCAATCCCGGCAGGGAGGGTGTCGACTCCTGGACCTTCGCTGTATAACGAGCATCGGCATCCGACGCGCCGGCCAGCAACTGGCCCTCCTGGTCAAATGTGAGGGTCTGTCCCGTGAGAGAAGCAAACTCGGAAGTGGCGACTCCCGCCGCGATCCGCTGCAGGATCTGCGCATGCACCGTCTGATCCATCGACTCGCGCAATGCCCCCAACCCCGCAGGCAGCAGGCCGATCAAGGAAAGCAGGCTCACCGAGATGATTCCCAGCGCCAGCGTCACCTCGACGAGAGAGAAGGCTGCAAAAGACTTTTTCATATGCCTTGGGGGAGTGAGCACGAACGAAACATACTACCGGTGTTTATGGATTACCAACTCGTTTAGGATTCAACCTGTAGAAATACCCTAATGATTCACCTCGCATGGGTTAACGCCACCGAGGCCGCCGGGACAACCTGCCGGGGAAAGTCGTCAAACCGGTATTGCGGCCGCCAGCCCAGGCGCTCCATGGTATAGGAGATATCGGCATGTTCCTCGGCCTCGGGTCCGGCCAAGAGGTAAAATGCCTCACATCCCAGCCCTTCCAGGAGCAAGGCAGCACGGGCGGCCGCGGCGATATCGCGAGGGTCGATTGCCTGCCAGTCCACCCCCGGCTTGCGGTTTCCATACTTATCCACGAGGTCATCGCCGTTCACGACATAGGCCGGGCGCAACATTGCAACCGCCATGCCGTACTGCTCATGAAAATACGCCGCGGTAGCCTCCTGCAGGGTTTTGGTCAGGGCATAGATCCCGTGAGGCGACGGCGGCAGATCCCGAGAGAGGAAGCGCCGTGCGGCGAGATCCCGGCCCACCACCGCGGTGCTGGAGATCAGGACGACCCTCTTCACCCCGCGCTCGGCGGCGACCTGCAGGCACAGGGCGGCACCCTTGACATTGATGTCAAATGGGATCGCCGGATCATCGTACATGCCGGCACGATTCGGCGCCATGTGGCCAATAACCAAAGCCTCCACACCCTCCATGGCGGACTCGAGTGCGGCACGATCCGTCACCGAGCCTTGAATCACCGACTCCCCGTGCACATCGAAGGGTCGGACCGGAAAGTCCCGCTCAAGGACCTCGACCAGGTGGCGGCCCAGGAACCCGGCGGCTCCGGTGACCAGCACCGGGGAACGCAATGAATGTGTTGTCATGACTGCTCAGCGCTGCACCGCGGCTGGTGCTGCCTCGGCTTTGAGTACGATCTTCTGCTGCGGCTTCGGCGGGGAATACTGGTGCGTCATGCCCTGCACGAGGTCGAGCTGCTTCGCGCTCTTGAGATTGTTATAGAGCACCGCCACTCCCGACGGCGGGCAGACGTAATCCCCCAGCCCGGCCGTGATCGTCACAGGACAGGCAATACGCTTCGCCATATTGACGGAATCATAATACCCGAGGCCGTCGGCGTAGTCGGGACGCCAGCCGCGCAAACGCCCCGCCGTCACTCCGCCGAGATCGCACATCCACGGTACATTGACCATGCACTTGGTCACGTCCTTGTCCAGAGCCGCGCCAGACAAGGCCTGGAATCCTCCCTGGCTCCCGCCGCTGACGATGAGATCCTTGCCGTTCCACTCGCGCTGGGCCTTGAGAAACTCCAGCGAGCGGAGCACGCGCAGGATCATGCCATTGAAGTACGAGGTCTCCGGCTTTGCGTTTTCGTCGTTCTTGAATCCGTATTTCTCCAGACCCAGCCCCTTGTAATACTCCGGCTCCCTGCCGTTCTCGATGCCATGGGCATTGATACAGAGCATCATTGTCCCCGGCGCGGTGTACGGTTTCGCCGATGCAATGCCGTACCCCATGTAGGCCCCGTTGGCGCGCAGCGATTTGGCTGAGGCATCCCGGGGCTTCGTCAGGTACCCGGAAACCGGCTTGCCCCCGACGCAGTCGATCTTGACGTCATAGGTGACATACGCCGGATCGGCTGACGGCACCTCGGTCATGGTGAACTTGAGCGGCACTTCTTTCAGCCGCTCGACCTGAGCCTTCCAGAACGTATCGAAATCCGCAGGCTCCGGCACGCCCTGCACGAGCTTCTCAGGCTCGACCCCCGCCCCGCCATCGAAACGCACGGGTATCTGCTTCGCTCCCACGACCGGCTTGCCCGCCTCGTCCACCGCCTCCACCTGGATGCGGACAAAACCCGGTTTGTCTGTCGAGGTCGTGATCACCAGCGGCTCGGCGGCTGACGCCATGGCCTCGCCCTGCTCCGTTTTCCCGTCGTCGCCCGTTCTCGTCCACCGCAGCTTTATACCTCCAGCCGGATGGCCATCCTCCTGCAAGCGGACCCTGAACACCATCGGCTCGCCCGGCAGGTAAAGAGCCGCCTCCTTTTCCGTCGTTCCGGCAAGAGTCCATTCACCCGCCCGGGAGGCCGAGACGGCAAGCAACAGGGCAAGGATTCCAGACAGCGTGTATTTCACTGGGCGAAAGCGCATTTTCATAAAAAGGAGGGATCGGTTTTCCCCTTATGTTAACCCTGGCGAAGGGGAACTGAATCGCTTTGCCAGGTTAAGTCATTCACACTGGAGAATTCCTTCCCTCTCCCCTGAGGGGCAAAGCGCGCCCCTCGCGCAAGAGTTCCGGCTCATTGGAAAATCACGCAGATGGATATTCAGTCCATTCCCGGCGAAATGCCTTTCCTTCAGGCAAGTGAAGAGCTTCCACAGGAGGAACTCACGGACTCCACGCATCCATGACCCAGCGCCTCCTCACCGCGCCGATCCTCTCCCTGCTCCCCGCCCACGCCGCCGTCATCGTCGTCGCGCCCTCCTCGACCACGACGGGCAGCATCCAGTTCACCGAGGATATCACCTTTACGACAATCTCACCACCACGTACGGCTATATGACGCCAAATGATGGCTATCTGTTTCACACCAGCATCGCAGTCAGTGTCGGCGATACCTTCACGATCAAGCAGGGCTCCTACACTCTCGACAAGGCCTCAAACTTCAACCCCGGCGTCACGCAGACTTTCACGGGCAACATGTTCCTCACCAACCAGTCCGGCGTGACCATCAGCACCACGACCGTCGTGCCGGAACCGGCCACGCTCTCCCTCCTGGCGGGCGCGTTCGCTGTCCACGCATTTATCCGCCACCGGCAAGCCTGCCCCCCCGCCTCCAGGGACGCCCGGTCAGCCCTTGACCGCGTACTGGAAGACGGCAGCCACCAACGCCAGGCCGAAGAGCACAAACACCCAGAGAAAACTCGCAAGAAAGAAGTTCTTCTTGCTCGGCTTGGTCCCGGACGACAAGGCCCAGTAGATGGCCATGATGATGTTCAGGATCGGGATGGAGAGGATCAACAATGTCCAAAACCAATCCGAGATGCTCACCTCGTCTTCACTACGGTTTGGGGGCGTGCTCATAGCGCCCGGTACATTAGCAAAGTTTGCCCCGGTGTTTTAGCAGAAAATGCAACCGATTGAGCACCTGCGTCTCTCCCGCAGGATTCGGCTCATTTCCCCATTGATAACGAATCACTTGCTCCGCTGAGGCAGCTCCCGTCCGTTCATCAGATTCCCAGGCTTTCTGCGGATTCGCGGCATCCGGGATGTTCTCCACACCTTCCCACAAGGGTTGCGGGTGATGGTATCGCTAGGAAAATTGCGACCGTGCCCTCCTGGGCGTTAACTCTTTGCTGACAAGGATCGTCACTGGAGTGTTACTGTATGCTTTCATCCAGGGCCGGAAATCCCGGGCCGGAAGCGCATGCCCAATCAAAAAGACATTGCCAGGGTACTAGGAATCAGCCAGGGCGCCGTTTCGCTCGCCTTGCGCGGCGAGCGCTCCGTGTCGGTCGAGCTCCGGCGCAAGGTGATCTCCACCGCGAAAAAACTCGGCTACCGTCCCAACCCCTACGTGAGCAGCCTCATGACCCAGATCCGGGTCTCGCGCAAGCCGAGTGAGCAGGGGGCCATCGCGCTGATCGTTGACCGTTACGAAAAGGACGAGTGGCTGCGCCACGAGTCCTACAGCGTCTATCATCAGGGTCTCGTCCGCCGCGCGCATGAGCTGGGGTTTCAGATCGAGACGTTCTTTCTCCAGACTCCCGGGCTCACCGCCAAGCGCATCGACCATATCCTTTATGCCCGCGGCATTCGCGGCCTCATCCTCGCTCCCCCCTATTTCGGCAACCGCCGCCTCGGCATGACCTGGCAGCGTTACGCTTGCGTAGGGACTGGCTATGCCTGGGAGCAGCAGCAGTTTGACCGCGTCGCTCATGATCATGACCAGAATGTCGTCCTAGCGATCCAGAACCTCCAGCGTCTGGGCTACCGACGCATCGGGCTGGTGCTACCGAGTTTTTTCGCCAACGGACGCGGCACTCGCTGGCTCGACGGCTTCCTGCTTTGCCAGCATCGCATGCCAGCTAAAGAACGACTGCCGGTTTTCGTCGGAGCACCGGAGGAGAATTCCCTCCCCGGCTTCCGGCGGTGGATTTCCCGGTGGAAGCCCGACGTGCTGCTCACGCTCTACGGGCATGAGCAGGAGTGGCTCGACACGTTGGGGCTCGCCGTCCCGCGCGATATCGGGCTGGCCTGCCTGATTCGCCCTCCAGGCAAGCTCCTCGCGGGCATCGACGATCGCTATGGCGCGATCGGCGCAGCCACGGTGGAGCTCACGGCATCGAAGATCGGTTTCAATCATTACGGTATTCCCGCCATCCCGCGCCTCATCCTCATCGAGGGCCGGTGGGTGTCGGGCCGGAGTGTGCGCAAGCTTGGATAAGGCGATTTTCCGCATTTCAGTTACTAATCGATATTAGTAACGCGTCATTTGAAAACCGCGAATCCGCGGCCCTAAGTTGCGAGCGTTAATCGCGTATGACTCGCAAAGACCTTCCCCAAGACATCCTCGATCAGATCGCCCGCGGCGTGGTGATACCCGCCTGCCCCCTGGCTCTGACGAATTCCCGCAAGTTTGACGAACGCCGCCAGCGCGCACTCATGCGCTACTACATCGACGCCGGAGCCGGTGGTGTCGCGGTGGGCATGCACTTTACGCAATTTGAGATCCGCAAGCCGGGCGTCGATCTTTTCGAGCCGGTCCTGCGCGTTTGCTCGGAGGAAATCGATCGTTACAGCGCCCAGGTCGGACGCCCCATCGTCAAGGTGGCCGGGATCAACGGCCTCACCGACTCCGCGCTGAAACAGGCGGAACTCGCCCGCGATCTCGGCTATCATGTTTCCATCGTGTCGATGGCCGCCTTTGGCGCGGCGATGGAGCAGGAGCTGATTCATCACATTCGCGAACTCGCCAAGGTCATGCCGCTCTTTGGCTTTTACCTGCTCACCGGCGTGGGCGGCATCAAGCTGCCCTATGCCTTCTGGCGCGATCTCGTGGAGGTCGAGAATGTCGTGGGGATCAAGATCGCCCCCTTTGACCGCTACGGCACCATCGACGTCGTGCGCGCCCTGGCGGATTCCGGCCGGGAAAAGGACGTGACGCTCTACACGGGCAATGACGACAGCATCATCTACGACTTTGTCACCCCGTATCGTTTCGGGTCGGCGGAAACTGCCCGCACCGTGCGCATTCGCGGCGGCCTCCTCGGCCAATGGGGCTGCTGGACCAAGCGCGCCGTCGAGCTCCACGAACGTCTGCTCGGCATCGTCGACAACGACGATCCGGTTACTCCCGAGCTGCTCACCCTCTCCGCCCAGATCACCGATGCCAACGCCGCGCTTTTCGACCCATCCCATGGCTATGCCGGAAGCATCCCCGGCGTGAATGAAGTCCTGCGCCGCCAGGGTCTGCTGGAAGGCATCTGGACGCTGAAGCGCGAGGAGGTTCTCTCGCCCGGTCAGGCTGAGGAAATCGACCGTGTCTACGCCGCCTACCCGCATCTGAACGACGACGACTTCGTCAAAGCCAATCTTGATCGCTGGCTGGCCTAACAATCTGTCCCTCCCTCTAAACCCCATGAGCAAAATTCTCACCCTGGAAGACGCCCCGTTACCCTCCTCGTTTCGGGACGAAGCACATATCGAGGAATTCCTTTCCATCCCGACCCGCGGTCTGGTGGAGGACTACTCCAAAATCAGCGGCGACATCCTCGTCCTCGGCGTGGCCGGCAAGGTCGGGCCGACCCTCGCCATGATGGCCAAGCGCGCCGCACCCCATAAGCGCGTGATCGGCGTGGCCCGGTTCTCCGACCCGGACGTGAAGCGCCGCCTTGAAGCCGCCGGGGTCGAGACCATCGCCTGCGATCTCCTCGATCGTGATGCCGTCGCCGCGCTGCCGCGTGTGGAAAACGTCGTCTACATGGCGGGAAAGAAATTCGGCACGGTCGGCGGCGAGCCCTTCACCTGGGCGATGAATGCGGTCGTTCCGGCGTATGTTGGCGAGTTCTTTTCCAACACCCGTTTCGTCGCCTTCTCGACGCTCTGCGTGTATCCGTTTTCGCCGGTCAATGGCCCCGGAGCCACGCCAGACGACACGCCGCCCACGCCGCTCGGCGAGTACGCCAACTCCTGCGTCGCCCGCGAGCGCGTGTTCCAGTATTTCTCGCAAAAGACGAACAGCCCCGGCCGCCTGGCCCGGCTGAACTACGCCATCGACTGCCGCTACGGCGCGCTCATGGATGTCGCGCTCCATGTCTATAACGGCACGCCCATCGACATCCGCACCGGCGTGGCCAATTGCATCTGGCAGGGAGACGCCATCTCCCACATCCTGCGCAGCCTCGTTCACGGAACCGTGCCTGCACGCGCCATCAATATCGGAGCGCCGCAGACCACCAACATCCGGGAGGCCGCCAACCGCTTCGGCGAGCTCTTTGGCCGCAAACCCGTCTTCCTCCACAGCGAGGAGGACCGCGCCTGGCATAATGACTGCTCCGAAGCGCAGAATCTCTTTGGCGATCCCGTCATCAATCTCGACACCATGATCCGCTGGAATGCCGACTGGCTGCAGCGCGGCATGCCCCTCCACAACAAGCCCACCCACTACGAAGAGCGCGAAGGCGCGTTTTAACATCCATGTCCCCCACGCTTCTCCACAACTATATCGGCGGCTCGCCGTCCGCCTCGACCGGCTCCTCCACCGCGCCGGTCTACAACCCCTCCACCGGCGAGATCATCGCGCTGACGCCACTCTCGCCCGCCGCCGATGTGGATGCCGCAGTGCGCATCGCGACGGAGGCCTTTGCCAAATGGAAGGAAACTCCGGTTTACAACCGGGCGGCCATTCTGTTCCGGTACAAGGCGCTCCTTGAGGAAAAATTTGCCGAGCTTAGCCAGCTCATCACGCGCGAGAATGGCAAGACGCTCGCTGAAGCCCAGGGCGACCTGCGCCGCGGCATCGACGTGGTGGATTTCGCCTGCGGCATCGCGCATCTGATCAAGGGCGAATCGGTCGGGCAGATCGCCTCGACGATCGACGGGGTCAGCACCTACGAGCCGCTCGGCGTGTGCGCGGGCATCACGCCGTTCAACTTCCCCGCCATGGTGCCGATGTGGATGTATCCCGTGGCCATCGCGTGCGGGAACACCTTCATCCTCAAGCCGAGTGAAAAGGTGCCGCTCACCGCTTTGCGTCTGGCCGAGATCTTCACCGAGGCGGGCCTGCCTGCGGGCGTCCTGAATATCGTGAATGGCGGCCGCGACGTGGTGGAGTCGCTCTGCACGCACCCCGGCATCTCGGCGGTGAGCTTCGTGGGTTCCTCCCATGTGGCCGAACGCGTGTACCAGCTCGGCTGCAACACGGGCAAGCGCGTGCAGGCCGCGGGTGGCGCCAAGAATGTCATGCTCGTCATGCCGGACGCCGAACCCGACTCGACCGTGCGCGCCATCATGGGCGCGGCCTTTGGCTGCTCGGGCCAGCGCTGCATGGCGGGATCGATCGTCATGGGCATCGGCGAGGCAGGGCAAGGCGTGGCCAACCGGCTGCGAGACGCCGCCGATGCGCTCAAGCTTCATCCCACAGACACGGCGCCCGACAGCGAAATGGGGCCAGTCATTGACGGCGCCGCCCGCGACCGGCTCTTCGCCGCGATCCAGAGCGGAGCCGACGAAGGCGCCCGCATCGTGCGGGATGGGCGCGAGTCCATTCCCTCCCAGGGCTTCTTTGTCGGACCGACCATTCTCGACGAGGTGACTCCCGGAATGAACCTCGCCCGCACCGAGCTCTTCGGCCCCGTTCTTTCCATCGCCCGGCCTGAGTCCCTCTCGGCCGCGATTGACTGGGTCAACAGCAGCTACTACGGCAACGGCGCAGTCATCTTCACCCGCAGTGGCGCAGCAGCCCGCGAGTTTTCCCGCAAGGTGCAGTGCGGCATGATCGGGGTGAACGTCGGCGTACCAGCCTCCATGTCGGTATTTCCTTTTTCCGGCTGGAATCGCTCATTCTTCGGCGACCTGCACGTGCAGGGCATGGAGGGCATTCGTTTCTACACCCGGCAAAAAGTGGTCTTCAGCCGCTGGGACGACACGTACGTCCGCACGATGGGCTGGTAACAATTCCCGAATACCATGACCGCCCCCATTCTCTCGGCACGATTCGACATTCCCTCCCCCATCATACATGGAGGCGGATCGCGCCACCGCCTGCCAGACCTCGCCAGAGAGCTCGGTGGTTCGCGCGTCCTGATCGTGACCGATCCCGGCATCGTGCAGCTCGGCGTCGCCGCGGAGATCAGTCGTCTTCTGGAGACTGCCGGCTTCAGCGTCGCGGTCTTCGACGAGGTACAGCCCGACCCGACGGATAAAAACGTCGACGCCGGAGCCGCAGCGGCCGCAGACCATCGCGCTGATCTCATCGTCGCACTTGGCGGAGGTTCTCCCATCGACACGGCAAAGGTGGTCGCGGTGCGCCAGGCGAACCCGCAGCCTCTGCCGGAGTTCATGGGTCTGCACAAGATCAAGAATGCCGGGCTCCCCTTGATCGCGATTCCGACCACGGCAGGCACGGGCAGCGAGGCAACCAAGGTGGCAGTGATCACCGACACGGAGAGACAGGTCAAAATGATGATGCTCAGCGCGCCGCTGCTGCCGACCGCCGCCATCGTCGATTTCGAACTGACCATGGGCATGCCCCGCGCCCTCACCGCCGCCGTCGGAGTGGACACCCTTACACACGGCATCGAGGCGTATGTTTCGCGGAAGGCCAATGCCCTCACCGACCCGCTCGCCCTCCAGTGTATCGCCTTGAGCGCACGGCATCTTCTGGAAGCCTGGAGCAATCCCGCCAACCGCGCCGCCCGCGCGGGAATGATGCTCGCCGCCACGCTCGGCGGCATGGCTTTCTCAAATAGCAGCGTCTGCCTGGTGCATGGAATGAGCCGCCCCATCGGCGCGGTTTTTCACCTGCCGCATGGTTTGTCCAATGCCGTGCTGCTTCCCGCAGTCACCCGCTTCTCGGTCGAGGCGGCTCTTGGCCGCTACGCCACTGTCGCGCAGACGGTCGGGTGCGCCCCGTCAGCGGACGCGCCAGACACAGCCTGCGCCAAATTGATCGCCTGGCTGGAGGCCCTGAATGCGGCCCTCGAGATTCCCCGCCTTTCCGAGTGCCGGGGAGTGACGCAGGCCACATTCGACGCCAGCGTGGAAAAGTTGTCCACCGATGCGCTGGCCTCCGGCAGTCCGGATAACAACCCAAAGGTTCCGACCGTCGCAGAGATCGTGCGGATCTACCGCGAAGCCTGGTAGCGTCGGATCACCTCGGACATACCGCCGCCTTTAGCAGCGAGTTCCATTCCCCGATGCCATCCGGAGACGGTGGGGCGACGGCGAGGCAAAGATCACCCCGGTCGTCGAAGCATTTCAGCACGGAAACCGGCGGATGATCCTGCAACTCCGGAAGGTGGTGAACGATGACGCTCTCGAAGGTCTCGGGATCATAGTGCAGCCCGGTCGCGTCATCGCTGGCAAACATCCAACCGCTCGACGGGGCGAGGCGATGCGGCGTCATGATGGAGGCCTGGACCACGCCTTCGTTGCCCGTCATGAGACGAACCGGAAATCTCCGTTTGCGCGCCTCCAGCAGGAGGAGGGACAGCGCGTTTTCCTGCACCTCGTCGGCCTCCTCGATGCCAAACCAATGCCTCTGCTGCACCCGCCGCCAGCGGTGCGCGAGCGCGGCCATGGGCGCCTCGGCGGGACGGGGAAAGCCCTGGTGAAACTCGGTCCAGATCACCATCTGCTCCATGTCGGTGGCCGTGGTGGTGCAGACCTTGTGCAGCACCTCGCCGCGCGCATCCAGAAACTCGGCGAAATAGGCAAAACTGTCGCCCCGCTCCTCGATCACCATGCGGGCCGAATGAAACGGGGGGAAGTCAATATCAAAGGTATCCTCCGGGCTCCGGGCGTGGATGTAGTCGGAAGAAAACCGCAGTTCAGGATACTCCCGCGTCTGGCCGAGCACGGCGCTGCCGTTGCGCGTGATGACGAGGCTTTCACCCCAGGCCCGCAGCCCGTAGAGCATTTGCGGCCAGCGGTCATGGAGAGAAACCTCCATGCGCGGCCCGCGCACGCGGATATGGGTTGGTGAGACCGCTTTCATCAACTGGCGGTTGATTTCACAGCATCCCTCGAGACGCGAGGCGGTGGGACGATTAAGCGGGAAGCGGTCCGATGACATAAGTTTAAGGTCCGAGAATTCCGGGGGGAGGTATCCACGGCAGCGGCCCTATATGTTCCCCCCGCCGCCGTGGATGGTGGTGAGATTACTTGGCGGTCGGCGAGGCGGCGGGGGCAGGGATCGCCTTCTCGTCGAGTTCCAGCAGCGCGACCGCGTGGCCTGCGGCCAGCTCGACATAGCCGAGAAAATCCTGCGCGGTCTTTTCCTCCTCGACCTGCTCGTCGAGGAACCACTTCAGGAAGGAGAGCGTTTCAAAGTCCTCGTCCTTCTGAGCCTGCGAGTAGATCTTGCGGATCTGGGCACTGACGATGCGCTCCTGCTCGAGGGCGGCCTTGGCGGCGCTCACGACGGACTCGTATTCGAAGGGAGGCTCCGGCACGGCGAGCACCTTGATACGGGCATCGCGGTCGGCCAGATACGTATAGAAACGCATGGCGTGCCCATGTTCCTCGAGTGCGGCGGCGTGGTACTTGGCGGCGAAGCCCTTGAAGGGCGTCGTCTCGTACCATCCCGACATCGCGAGGTAGATGGCGTGGGAGTAGAGTTCGTTTCGAATCTGCTCGTTAAGCAGGTCGACCAGGATTTGGCTGCTGATCATAATAGATAATTAAGGTTACGCCGCCCGTCGTAGCCCAAGGCCGACGGCGGCGCAAATGGTTTCCTCCCAGGCGCCGATGAGCGAGGAATCCGTCACCGGAGCCGAAACGTGCCGGGCCAGTCGCCCACCGCCGCAGGAGGCAAGGATGGCGTCAATACCTCGCCCGGCCTCGCCCTCCCCGAGCGACAGCGCCGCGTACTGGAGACGAGACAGGCTGCCAGAGTCGAGGGAGCCCGCGAAGTCGGCAAAATCCAGGACCTCCTCGCGGGTGCCGGGCTCGGTTTCATCCGTGCAAAGAATGAGCGTGCGCTCGGTCAGCACGTGGCTCGCGAGGTAGCGGGAGAACCCGGCGACGGTGACGTCGTGGCCATTGCTGAACAACGCCGCGGCGAGGTCGAAAGCGACGCTCATGGCGGCGTCGCCCGCCTCCGTGTAGAGAACCACGATGCTTCGATTCATGCCGCCTCGACTTTCTCCGCGAGGCGCGGGACGAGTTGATCCGCCCACGGCGCGAGCTTCACATCCTGGTCGAGATCGCACTCCTCCATGGCGATGAGGCGCTCCGCTCCCAGCCGCTCAAGCTGCGTGTCGATGTCGCGGCCGAACTTGCAAAACTCGTCGTAGCATTTGTCACCCAGCGCAAAGACGGCGTATTTGAGTCCCGGCAGCGAGCCATCGGCCATGGCCTGCAAACCCTCGTGGAAAGGAATCGCGTCATCCGGCGGCTCGCCATCGCCGAAGGTGCTGACGACAAACACGGCAACCTGCTCTTCAGCGAGCTTGCCAGCCTTGTAGTCATAGAGGGTTTTGGTGCGGGCGGCGAGGCCGCCCCCGGTCAGGCGCTTGAGAAGGGTCTCAGCGCTCTCCTCGGCATTTCCCGTCTGGGTCGCGAAGAATATGGTTATCATAAAGTATTAGCTTTCGCTCTGCTTCTTCGCGAGGAAGAACGAGCCGATGACAAGTGCCGCGGCGATGGCCTGCGCCGCCAGGGTTTCCACCGTGGGAAACACGGAGAACCACAGCCCCAGCCAGTCTGGCATCCACGAGAGCCACGGGATTTCCGTGGTGGGAATCCAGTGCGCGAGCTGCATCTCCTGCGCCTGCTCGCCCACCATGATGAGCAGCACGCCGCCGAGCATGATACCCGTCAGTTCCAGCATGCGGCGATAGGGCAGCTTGTGATGCGCAATAAAGGTCAGGATGGCCACGATGCCCGCAAAAAAGACACCGACCAGCGCACCGAGATAAACCGTCTGCGCGCCAAGGCGCAGGCAATACGATTGCAGAAACAGCACCACCTCCACCCCCTCGCGGTAGAAGGAGGCAAACCCCAGCAAACCAAGCCCCCAGGCCACGCGAGCCGCCGTGACCTCGTGCTTTTGCTCGCTCGCCAGCAGTTCCTTTTTCTTCTTGTTGTGCATGGCGATCCACCCACCCCAGTAGAGCTTGTGGAAAAACCAGTTCATGACGATGAGGAGGACGATGACGGCGAGCAGTCCCGTCCACGCCTGCACCTGGAGAGCATCGAGATTGGCCGAGAGATCATGAACGACATTGATGGCAATAAACCAGGTGATGACCGTGACAAAGGCGCCGACGCCCGCGCCGACCCCGACCATCTTGCGCCCGCCTTCATTCTTGCCCACCATGCTGGCCGTGATGGCCGCCAGGACGAGGATGCACTCCAGCCCCTCGCGGAAAACCAGCACGCCGATATCGAGAATCGCGGCGAGCGAACCGTCCTGCCTCGTCGTCGGGTCGGGACTCCCGCCCGATGTCAGGAAAACCCACGCCATCAGCGCGACGAGCGCCAGCAGCGCAACACCCAGCGCAGACTTGACCCAGACTGGCAGGGGCCTGGGTTTGACCAGGGCGATTTCCGGAGTTGTGGCGGCTTCGGCACTCATGTTGGCGAACGTGCGCCATCTATGCCTCAAATCACCAACCTCCGCTGCCGGACGCTTGCGTTAGTTTAGCCCCACCTTGCGATGGGGCTCACTTTTGTTAGCGAAACAGCTCGACCTCGCGATGGCTGACGACCGGGAGACCGGCCTCGGGGTACTCGAAGATCTTCCCTTCGTAGTTGCGAATCACCACCTTTTCCTGGTCGTGGTAGAGCACGTACGAGGGATTGATCGGCACCTTGCCGCCGCCGCCGGGAGCGTCGATGACAAACTGCGGCACCGCATACCCCGAGGTGAACCCGCGCAGCGCCTCGATGATCTCGACACCCTTCGCCACGGAGGAGCGCAGATGCGAGGAACCCTGAATGAGATCGCACTGGTAAAGATAATACGGGCGCACGCGGCAAAGCAGGAGCTTGTGCACCAGCTCGCGCATGGTGTCGACGTCGTCATTCACCCCGGCGAGGAAGACGCTCTGGTTGCCGAGCGGGATGCCATGATCCACCAGACGCCCCAGCGCCTCGCGCACCTCGGTGGTCAACTCGCGCGGATGGTTCACATGCACGCTCATCCAGAGCGGATGGTACTTTTGCAGCATCCGGCACAGCTCCGGCGTAATGCGCTGAGGGAGAAAGATCGGCACCCGGGTGCCGATGCGGACAAACTCGATATGCGGGATGGCACGTACGCGGCTGAGCAGGCGCTCCAGCTTTTCATCCGAGAGCAGCAGCGCGTCGCCGCCGGAGAAAAGCACATCGCGCACCTCGGTGTGTTTCTCGAGGTAGGCAAAGGCTTCGTCGAAGTCCGTGTGCAATTCCTGCTCCCCCGCCCCGCTCACCACGCGGCTGCGGGTGCAGTAGCGGCAATACGAGGCGCAGCGGTCGGTCACGAGGAAGAGCACGCGGTCCGGGTAGCGGTGGACGAGCCCCGGCACGGGCATGTGGCTGTCTTCGCCGCAGGGATCAGCCATTTCCCACGGGGCGGTGTATCCCTCCTCCATGCGAGGAATGACCTGGCGGCGGATCGGGCAATCCGGATTATCCGGCTCGATCAGGTTGAAAAAGTGCGGCGTGATGGCGAGCGACAGCTTGTTGCCCGCGAGCAGGACACCCGCGCGCTCCTCGGTCGTGAGCGGGATCAACTCTTCCAGACGGGCCAGAGTCGTTACGCGGTTCTTCAACTGCCATTTCCAGTCATTCCACTGTTCAGGCGCCACATCAGGCCAGTGACCGGGCGCATGGGAGACAAACCGCGCGTCCGAGGGTCGGATAGGGTGAGACATTTTCTGTGCGAAATAGGCTAGGCGGCCCGGGTGCGTTGTCAACAGGGGTGTGGCCTCATCCCGGCCTCGGGGACGAAAGAAATTTCACCGCCTCGACATTTGAGCCGGGTGCTGGTAGGCAGAAGCTTCCCTGCAATGAGCGAGCTTACCACCACGATTGCCGCCGCGGCCGCGGCCGGAAAAATTCTCGAGTCTTCAGCCAAGAATATCCAGGCCCTGCTCAGCAAGAGCACGTCGCCCCTCAACGAGGCGGTGATCCGGGAACTGGTGGAAACGGAAAACTGGAAGGAGTTGGACAACAGGTTCTTCCGCACGCTCGCCTTCGGCACGGGCGGCCTCCGGGGCAAGACCATCGGCGCGACCCTCACCAAGGTCGAGGCTGGCACACTCCAGCCTCTCGATCGCCCGGAGTTCCCCTGTGTGGGAACCAACGCGATGAACTACTACAACATCAGCCGGGCCACCCAGGGTCTGGTCGCCTATGTGAAGGAGCACTTCGCCCGCAGCGGACGCGAGGGCAAGCCCTCCATCTGCATCAGCCACGACACCCGCTATTTCTCCCGGGAATTCGCCGAACTGGCCGCCAAGGTCATGGTGGAGAATGGCGTGGACGCCTATCTTTTCGAGGGGCCCCGCTCGACTCCTGAGCTGTCCTTTGCCGTTCGCTATACGAATTCCCAGGCCGGCATCAACATCACGGCCAGCCACAACCCGCCTCAGTACAACGGCTACAAGGTCTACTTTGAAGACGGCTGCCAGGTGACCGAGCCTCACGCCTCCGCGATCATCGACAAGGTGAACGCCGTCGAGAGCGACAACTACGCCCCCGTCACAGCCGCCGAGCAGGGCAAGGTCATTCCCATGGGCGAGGAAGTCGACGAGGCCTACATGGCTCGTCTCGAAAAGCTCCCGCTCAACCCCGAGCTCATCCGCAAGGAGAATTCCCTCAAGGTCGTCTACACCCCGCTGCACGGCGTGGGCGGCGTCATCATCAAGCCGATGCTTCAGCGCCTCGGCTTCCAGTTTCTCACCGTCGAGTCGCAGGAGGTGCCGGATGGCCGCTTCCCGACCGTCAAGTCGCCCAACCCGGAGAACGCCGAGGCCCTCAGCCTCGCGGTCAAGCTGGCCGAGGAAACCGGCTCCGATCTCGTGATCGCCACCGACCCGGATGACGATCGCATGGGCATCGCCGTTCGCAATGACGAGGGCAAGATGGTCCTCCTCACCGGCAACCAGATCGGCTCGCTCATGGCGTGGTATCGCGCCTCGCAGCACTTTGCCCTCGTCATCCTGACCAAGGAAAACGCCTCGCGCGGCGTCATCATCAAGACCTTCGTCACCACCGACTTGCAGAAGGCCATCGCCGAAAAATTCGGCCTCCGCACCGTCGAGACGCTCACCGGGTTCAAGTACATCGGCGAGAAGCTCGGCAAGTACGAGGAGCAGATTCCCGCCGAACTGCGCCAGAACTATCGCCAGCTCTCCGAGGAAACCACCCGCGACCTGCGTATCAAGCACTCCTCGCTCTACGTCTTCGGCGGCGAGGAGAGCTACGGGTACAGCGGCTCCGATTTCGTCCGCGACAAGGACGGCAACTCCGCCGCCGTGATGATCGCCGAGGTCGCCGCCTACGCGAAGTCGCAGGGACTCACCCTCGTCGGCCTCCTCGACAACATCTACCGCGAGTATGGCTACTACCTCGAGCGCGGCGAATCCCTCACCATGGAAGGCGCGGAAGGCGCCGCCCAGATCAAGAAGCTCGTCGACTCCTACGCCGCCAACCCGCCGACCACCCTCGACGGAGCCGCCGTGGTTTCCGTTCAGAACTTCGCCACCGAGGAGATTTACGACAGCGAGGGCGTCCGCATCCCGGCCGAGGCCATGCTCATGATCACGCTCGCCGACAACCGCCGCATCGCGGTGCGCCCGTCCGGCACCGAGCCCAAGATCAAGTACTACATGTTCGCCGCGCAGAAGCCCGCCGAGGGACAATCCTTTACCGCCGAGGAGCTTGCCGCGATCAAGACCAGGGTCGCCGCCTCCATCCAGAGCCTCTGGGAGACCCTCAAGGCCGACGCCGACGCCCGATTGAAGTAACTCCGGCCCGGGAATTCCCGGTATTTTCTCCTTGCTTTCGCGCAGGGTGCGACTAGCGTGTCCACCCTTGCGCTGAAATAACGCGCCGTTGGTCCTGCGGCAGGCATCTTCGATGATCTGCCACTAGCGCACAGGGAAACCCGGCGAAAAGAATAAGTATCCCATGCCAATTCGTCTCGGACGATTCGAAATGCCCAAGAGCCTCACCAAAGATGAGGCAACGGCTACAGACACGTACGCGAAGTTCGTCGCGGAACCCTTCGAAGCCGGTTACGGCCACACGCTCGGCAACTCGCTGCGCCGCGTGCTCCTCTCCTCGCTGGAAGGCGCCGCCATCACCTCGGTCCGCATCGAGGGAGCCTCGCACGAATTCACCAGCCTCCCGGGCGTGGTGGAAGACGTCGTCGACATCATTCTCAACCTCAAGAAGGTCAAGTTCAAGGCCCCCGACCATGAGACCCGCACCGTGACCCTTTCGGTCACCAAGGAAGGCGCCATCACGGCCGCCGACCTCCAGCTCGTGCAGGGCATCGAGGTCGTCAACCCCGACCAGCACATCGCCACCCTCGACAAGAAGCAGAAGTTCGAGGCGGAGTTCGAAGTCAAGGTCGGTCGCGGGTTCGCCACCGGCGACGAGAACAAGTCCTCGGACCAGCCGATCGGCGTCATCGCCATCGACTCGATCTTCTCGCCTGTCACCCGCGTCAAGTACGCCGTGGAAAACACCCGTGTGGGTCAGCGTACGGACTACGACAAGCTCATCCTCGACATCTGGACGGACGGTCGCATCACGCCTGACGAAGCGCTCCTCCAGGCCTCGGCCATTCTTCGCCATCACCTCGACGTGTTCGTCGGTTACGACGACACCAAGGTCGAGTTTGACGAAACCCCGGAGGAAGTCAGCCAGGAGAACACCCGACTCAAGAAGCTGCTCAACATGAGCGTCAACGAGATCGAGCTCTCCGTTCGCGCTGCGAACTGCCTCAACAACGCCAATATCACCACCGTCGGCCAGTTGGCCATGAAGACGGAGGCCGAAATGCTGAAGTACCGCAACTTCGGCAAAAAGTCGCTCAACGAGATCAAGGACAAGCTCCAGCAGCTCGGTTTGGGCCTCGGCATGAAATTCGAATCCGGCCTCGTCGACCCCGTCGGCGAGCTCAAGTAACCAGCCATGCGCCACCAAAAGAAAACTGTCAAACTCGGCCGCACCGCCGAGCACCGCAACGCGCTGCTCGCCAACCAGGCCTGCAGCCTCATCGAGCACGGTCGCATCAAGACGACCCTGGCCAAGGCCAAGGCCGTCAAGCCGCTCGCGGAGAAGATGATCACGCTTGCCAAGCGTAACAATCTGCACGCCCGCCGCCGCGCCCTCGCCCTGCTCCACAACAACAGCACCCGCACCGTCAAGGCGGTCAGCAAGCTGTTTACCGAGCTCGGCCCCCGCAGCGCCACCCGCAACGGCGGCTACACCCGCATCATCAAGCTTGGGCCCCGCCCGAGCGACTCCGCTCCGATGGCTTACATCGAGTGGGTAGATCTTGCAGTTGCCGTGGAGGAAACTCCCGTAACCGCAGTACCTGAGACGAAGCCCGTCAAGGCGAAAGCCGCGAAAAAGCCCGCTTCCAAGGCCAAGGCCGAGGAGAAGGCTGAGGATTCGTCCGAGAAGACGGAATAAGGTCGTCTTCCGATACCTCCCGTTGAAGAGGCGGACAGTTCACGCTGTCCGCCTTTTTCTTTGCCCTCGTCTCGCGTTTTCGAGATACATAGACGTTCGCCCTTTAAACCCAACGACTCTGAATGGAAGGTAGTTACGCCGATTTTCTGGCACATTCGCTGGAGTGGATCCGCCATAGCGGGTGGGTCGGCGCAGTCTGGTTCGTCGTCCTCTTCAGCGGCACGTCGTTTCTCTTTCTTCCCGCGTCGTTTCTGACCGTGGGCGCAGGTGCGATCTATGGATTCTGGATCGCCGTTCCCCTCGTCACCGCCGCCTCCACCCTCGGCGCGGCCGCCAGCTTCCTCACCAGCCGCTATCTTGCCCGCAAGTGGATCATGCGCAAGATGGGTCAGGACGCCCGCATGCAGGCTCTGGAAAAGGCCGTCGGCAGCGAAGGCTGGAAATTCATCCTCATCAGCCGCATCTCGCCCATCGTGCCGCATACCTTCGTGAGCTATGCCGCCGGGTTGACCCAGATCGGGTTCTGGCGATTCCTTTTTGCCTCGTTCCTCGGGTTCATCCCGATGAGCGCCGCGTACTCCTATGTGGGAGCGCTGCTGGGTTCCGCCGTGCGGTCCAGCGCCAGCCTCACTCCGCACGATCCGGTGACCTGGACGCTCTACATACTCGGACTCATCGCCACGATCGTCGTCATTGCGTGGTCCGGCATTGCCGCCTCCCGCGTCTGGAAGGCCTGGGTCACCACCCGCGAGGAGCGCAAGGCTAGTTCCACTCCGGATGATCCGGAGCTTCCGCGAGAAGCTTCAGCGAGGGACTCGACGCCCGCATAATGGCGCGCCAGGCGTCATCCGGCGACTCCATCTCAATGAGGTCGCGCGTGGGCTTCATGACGATCCACGCCTTTTGCTCGATCTCGCCTTCCAACTGCCCGGCGCTCCATCCGGCATAGCCGAGAAAGACGCGCAGGCTCGACAGCCAGCCATTGCCGATCTCGATCTCCTCCAGCCCGGTGTAGCTGTGAAAGACCACGGACGAGGGGCTATCCTGCCACTGGAGGTTGGCGATCGTGACCTGGTCCACTGCGACCGGTCCGCCGTAATAGGTCTCGGCCTGCTGGAGAGCAAAGGGCACCTTCGAGGCGGCGATCTCGCCGAGCGTCTTGCGCAGGGGACGGTTCAACACCAGCCCGACGGCTCCATCCTCGGAACTGTGATGGGAAAGGAAGAGGATGGTGCGCCGGAAATTCGGATCGGTCAGGCTGGGATGCGCCACGAGCAGCGAGCCTGTCAGATTAGCCGGGGCGGAACCATCATGCGCCATGCTCTCCACTATTGCGCCGCCCCCGGCTCGGCTCAAGCGCGCTCTTTGCCATCGCTTCCGCGCCCGTCGCCGCTATCATGGTTCCCGTGCCGCCGTCCTCTCCATCCGTCGGACTCCTGGAGACCTGCCTGGAGGTTGACGACCTTCCCCGGTCCCTCGATTTCTACACCCGTTTCTTCGGCTTTCCCGTCATGGTCAACGAGGGCCACTTCTGCGCCCTCGACGTCGCAGGCCGCAGCGTGCTCCTGATCTTCTGCCGGGGCCGCCAGCACGGCGGCCAGATGTCGTGCGGGCGCATCCCTCCCCACGGCGGATCAGGCACGTCGCATATTGGCTTTTCCACCTCGGAGGCCGACCTGCCCGCCTGGGAGGCAAGGCTCGCCGAATGGAACATCCCGGTGGAGAGCAAATTCACCTGGCCCACGGGAGGCACGAGCGTGTTCTTCCGCGACCCCGACGGCCACTTGCTGGAGTTTCTCACCCCGCGCGTCTGGCCGACGTATTAGCGCGCGCAGGCCCTCATTCCGCCGCAGGGAGACCGCGTCAGCGATCCTCTCCGATCGACGCCGGGAGCATGATGCTTCTCTCGGCGAACGCGTTCCCCGCAGTGTCATCCAGGCCCTGCTGACAGAGGACGGACGCCAGATCAACTCTTTCCGCCGGCCTGGCCCATGGAGTTCCGAGTTCCGAGGGAAGCCGCTCGCGGTCAAATGCCGTCTGGAAGGTTTCGACCAGCCCCGGCAGGTATACGAGCAGATCATCGGCAGAATGAAGCGGCCGCTGGGACAGCTCGTTCGACGGAAAACGATGCACCGCCATACGCTGGATGCCGTCGACACAGACGGTCAGCGCGACGGCTGCCTCCGGACCGCAAAAGGCAGGCTGGGACCGGGAGTGCCCGCATCGCTCCAGGCAAAACCGGAGTTTTTCCATGGGATCAGCATCCGGGTCGCCGTAGTTAATGCGCCGACCCGTATTGAGGAGGGCCTCGATGGAGCCGCCGACCGGATAGCGGATCGTTCCCCGCTCGAATTTCAGCTCAAAAGCCGGCCCGGCATTTCGATCCACGCAATGCGAGGTGAAAAACAGGATCTCAGGAACCTCATCCGTGGTGATCCGGCAGCACGCCGTGTCAAAGTTCTCGATTTCATTGCCGCGATAGCACTCGGCCTCGATGAAAACAGGACGCGCGGCGCTCTCCATGCTGAGGCCGCCCAGGAACAGCATATTGTGGAGATAATGGGCCGTGGCGTTGTTCACCGGGCTGTCGTAGACCGGCCTGCCCGCATCATTCGTGATCCGTCCACTCCAGTCATTGCGCCCATAGTATGCACTGCCCCGCGGCCAGGCGACACGAGTCTTGAAGAGTACCGGCGCGCCAAAAATGCCGTCGAGGATATCCGCCTTGAGCTGCCGGATGGCCCGGCTGAAGGACCACTGGTAACCGATTTCAAGAAACCGCCCCGCCGCGTCCCGAGCCTCGATCATGCGCAGAGCCTCCTCCACCGTGGCGCTGATCGGCTTTTCGCAAAGCACGTTCATTCCGGCCTGCAAGGCGAGACAGGAGTGCTCTCGATGAAAGACAATGGGCGATGAGATCACGGCGAGATCCGCCCGCCCTCCCGCACCGAGAAAATCGCCCAGACTTCTATATTGCCGTACTCCCCGGGCCTGGAGCGCGTTCCAGTGCTCGGTGGATTCCGCGGTTGGGTCGACGACCGCCGCGAGCCTGGCCTCGGGAAAACCATCCAGCGCCGAGACGTATCTCGCGCCATACCCCCCGATACCCACCAAAACCACATCTACCAATTTCATGTTTCTGTGAATGCCTGAGTCCCGGGGAGAACATCGTGCCATTCAAATTTAGAAAGAGTTCTTCAGGTTCTCATACGTTCGGTTGCTGAAGCGGGGCCGGATGTCTATTGGATGGCGCCCCAGAACTGGTTCAATCTTTGCTCGGTCGGGTTTCCCTTGGGCAGATTCGTCCGGGATATGGTTTCGAGGTGCCCATCCAGGAAGACCACATTGGCCCTCTTGCCAGTATGCTGATCGTAAAACCCCGTTTTTTGCTGGCTGTTCCACACGTTCTCCACGCTGGCGGGACCGACTTTACGCTCCGGGGCTCCTCCAGTCAGGAAGTTGCCATCCATGAAAAATGCCATCCGCGCCGGGCTGGCGACCTGCTGGATGCGGGCGACACCGCGATCGAACGGGCTGTAACGCTGGCCGTTCTCCGTGCCGCAGGCGTAGATGTTGATGGAATAGCTGCGGTTCCAATCCGCATTCGGGCCGACCGCGCGAAACGAAGCCGGGCAGCTCACCACCGTGGCCCCCTTCTGGTTGAGCATCGTGTCGCGATATCCCAGGTAGGGCAGGATGGAGCCATCGTGATTCTCGCTCGGGAAACGCCAATACATCGCGTCGGGCATCGCGCCGCCGTGATCGTTGATCCAGTTGAGCCCGGCCAGCGAGAGATTTCTCAACCGCGAGGCGCACTGCGCCTGATCGGCGTTGGCGCGAACGCCGCTCCAGGCAGGCAGGGCAAGCGAAGCCAGTATGCCGATGATACCGATGGCGACGAGGAGTTCGACGAGAGTCCAGGCTGCCGGGTGATTGCGACGATGTTTCATGGGGGGGGAATGAAGTGAGGGGGATTATTCGCGAGGTCCTGTCTCCGGCATCTTCCAGGGTCGGCCATTCAAGCCTGCACCAACCGTGTGGATATCCGCCGCGCCGGGAAATGCCGCAGTGGCGGAGGGCACTCCCGCGCCCGGCAGGTCCTTCCAGGGCGCGCCGTCCAGGATATCCTCCGCATTCTGCGACATGCTGGCAATCCACGTGCTGCTGGATTCCGGAAAGACAGTGCCGTCGGCTCCGGCGAACACCTGTCCCCGAACGCCCCCTTCCGGAGCATAGGCCCAGGCATTGTGAGAAAAGGCAATACCTCCGCCGAGATCCTCCTGCTGGCGGGAGAATCCCGCAGCGACACTCACGTTATTGACGAAGCGAAAATTCTCAAACTTCCGCTCCGGCGGCTGCACCCGGGTCAGGAACTCTCCGCCCGGAAAGAAAACCGTATTGTTAAAGACGACCACCCCATCGCCGGGCGCACGCACGACATCCCGGGGAAGGTCTTTCATATGGCTGTTCCAGGGCGCCTCCCAATTCTGACTGCTCGCCCCGGCTTTGAACCATCCAGGCGTCCAGTCGCTAACCGCGGTGATGAGCTGATTGAGCGCGAGGTCGCTCTGGACCACGTTGTCATAGATATAGATCGACCCCGGCCAGGGCTCGCCGCCCAGCGGCTGCCAGGAGAAGGGCTCGACGACATTGACGATGTAGTTTCCGTAAATCCTCATGCCAAAGGCATGGTCCTCGCTCTCGACCGCATTGTCCACCAGCCGCTCAAGCCGGTTTCCGGTCACCACCAGCCCCTTGCTCCAGCGTATGGCCCAGGTGGAAAGGCCTTCAAATGCATCGTGGATGTCGTTATTGCGCACGATCCAATCGGACCCGACGAGATTGCATATCCCCGTTTCGTAGGTGTTGTTATTGCCCGCGCCGTTGCCCTTGCGCGACCACCAGAAAAGAGGAAACCTGGCTGCTGCAGCCGGGATACGCCCCTCTTTCCTGAGTTCCAGCAACTCGATCATGTCATCATAGGCCGGGTACTGATGATAGTCACAAAACTCCACGGTGACGCGATTGGAAGTCACCGAGGGATCGGCTGATTCCCGCCGACCGGAAACCCCCGCGCGGCAGCCGAGAAACCACGAGTTTCGCACGACCACATCGCTCCCATCGACATACACTCCAGCGTATCCCGGCGTCTCAAAGGTAAACCCATCGACGACGACATGCAGCGGTTTGTTGCCGCGCAGGCCGAGGTTGAAAAACAAGGGGCCATCGTAGTTGTTCCCCGCATAGCCTCCGCCCGTCCGCGGTCCCACACAGATCAGGTGATCCGAGGGATTCGGCGAACCATATTTGCCAGAGACATGCAGCCGGACGTAGAGCATTTGCGCCTTCTCGTCGTAATAGTAGCCATGCCGTGGACCGGGATTCCCATCTGCGGTGACAAATGTCTTGAGCGCATCCAGAGAAGCGTACGGCTGCAGGTCCACGCCGGAATAGAGAATACGGCAGGTGGGACGCGCAAGCGCAGCGCGGTAAAGGCCAAGGCTCTCATCGACAACTGTCCACGGCACCGCTCCCTTCCGGAGAGCCGGTTCCGCGTTGGTGATGATCACGGCATTCTTCTTGCGGCTTGCCGCTTGGATCGTTATCGGGCGGTCGGGCTGCCCGGCGATGTGGAGGTCGATGGGGCCTTCATAGACCCCCTCGGCCACCGTGATGACATCGCCCGGGCCAGCTCGGCGGGCGGCCTCCTGAATCGTAGCCAGAGCGTGCTCCGCATCGGGAGAACGACCATCGGAGGAATCACTCCCCTTTTTCCCATCCACATAATAGACATCGGCGTGAGCCGCAAAAGGCAGGCAACACCCACAGAACCACGCCAGCAATCCGGTGACAGGAGGGGGAATTTTCACGATGGTCTTCCTTGGTACGCTACGTCTCCCGTGATGTTCAGCGGCAGCGCGACATGCGAAGGATCATAGCCAGCGAAGCGCCTCCCATCATCAGCATACTGATGCTGCGCGGTTCCGGCACGGCGGAAAGGCTCCGAACGTCGGCATCGGAGAGATAGCTGTTCCACACTGCGGCAGACTCGATCAAGGTGCCGTCGGGCACGATGTAGGCGCTCCCACTGCTGCCGTTGTTGATCGAGCCAACCTGGAAATAGCCCGAGCCGATGCTGTTGGAAGTACTGATGGAAGCCGGAACATTCGCGGTTGTTTCCATCGAATCCAGCAGGGTTCCCGTCACGGGATCGTAAAGATCGATGCGCAAGACGTTCGAGGGATCGAAGCGCATGGAGATGTCGTACCAGGAGGATGCTTGCAGGGCGTACGACGAAGAGTTTGTCAGCTGAGTGTTGTAGGTCGTGCCGTCAGCAGACAAGTACCCCTGCAAATGTCCGTTCGTCATTTGCAGGGAAATCCCGCGCTGGCTGTTGACGGGCCGACTCCGCGTCATGAATGCCACCGTACCGGAGGGAATGCTCCCAAGATTCACCCGCAACCAAAGCGTTTGCGCTCCGCCGATTCTCAGGCTGGCGGCGTTGGTCTTCAGGACATTGCTTCCGTCAAATGCCACCGCCTGGGTGCCGGCATTCACTGCCTTGATCCCGGAAACAGGATTGAACGTGGGAACAACGGTCGGCGTCATCCCGGCCGTGGTTCCGGAAACGTCCGTGAGATTGATTGAGTGGGTGCCATCCAGATTTCCTTCGAAATCCCAGTAAGCCACCGCGTCGTCGAGTAAAGTCGCCCCCTGCAATGAACCGAAACCGATCAAAAGGAGAGGGAGAACAATGAAAGAAGAAATCGCTCTTTTCATGAACGGGAACGTAAGAACGCAATTCAGTGTAATCAATATTGAATTGCGTTTTTCAATACAAAGTGTATCGATATTCTGAGAATGAGCGCTTCGTCCAAAGTCACCGAGTTACTCCGCCAAAAAGCCCTTTCCCAGGCGCCGGGAGAAAAGCTGCCCTCAGTGAGAGCGTTGATGAACCGGTACGACACCAGCCTGCATTCCATCAACCAGGCACTGCGCCAACTCGAAGCAGAGGGTTTGATCACGACCAAAAAAGGCAGCGGCATCTTTATCAATCCTCAGAAAGGCGTGCGCTATATCGAGCTGCATCGCCCGCAATACCCCTCGCCTACGATGGACGTGAAGGAAATTTCGCTCGATCGGGCTGTCTCCCAGGCAGGATGGAAACTGATCATCAAGAGGCAGCCTGTGAACGGCGATGATCCGGATATCCGCCCGCATGTCCGGACCTGCGCCCACGTGGTCATGCCCACGATCATTGAATCCAATCCCGGATTCTTCAAAGAGATCACCTCCCAATCCTCCCCCATCCTGGCCTATGGCCGGTCGGCCGGGCCTTTCCAACTCGACTATGTCACCGGCGATGACCACAGGTATATGAGCCTGCTGGTGAAGCATCTGCTGAGCCTGGGCCACCGTCGTCTGGCCCTTCTGGAGAATGAGCCGCCATTTTTCTCCATCACGCAGCGGAGCGAGATTTTCCTGAACCTCGTGGATCTCTTTGATCTCCCCAAACCCGTAGTGATTCCCTGCCATACGGAGCCTGGGGAAAGCAGCCTCCACCGCGCGTATGGAGGCCTGAAAGAGCACCTGTCATCGAACAAGGGGAAGCCCGCATTCACCGCTCTGATCAGCGCCAGTTCCGCCGGGGTTATCGGGGCTCTGCGGGCATTTCACGAAACCGGAATTCGCGTGCCCAGGGATTGCAGCCTGGCCTCATTCGGCCTGGAGGCCAGCAATTCTCTTCTGGTCCCCTCCATCACTGAAGTGGGAGTGACAGATGACGACTGGGGCCAGGGAGCGGTGCAGGTGCTCAAGCAGCGGTTCGCCGATCCCGACGCCGCGCCCATCGGGCTCAAGCTGACCCCGGAGCTTTTTGTCCGGGAATCGACGGCTCCCCCGCCATCGCGCTGATCAACCAGTATCGGGGAAGGATAGCCCCCCCGGAACCGCCTCAAGCGTGAAGGCACTGAGGCCCCCGCTGTTACGCCGCGTGCTTGCGCAGCGGGATGATATTCGGGAACGACGACGCGGGTTTCTCCGCAGCCTTGAGCCCCGCCCGCTCGACCTGCCGCCGGGTGCGAATCTCGAGTAGCTCAAGATCGTCCTCCCATTGACTGATCTCCCGCCGGGATTCACGCACGTACTGTGCAAGCTTCCGACGTTCCTCATTGAGATGCCTTTGATACATCCAGGCCAAAAAGCGATGCCATGCTTTCATTGGTATTTCCTCCGTCGCGAAAGAATCGCTTCCCTCGCGAATGCCGGATGGCCTGAGCCCGCTATCGGGGCCTAGCGAACGATGCCGCGCTTGCTGGCTTCGATGAAGGTCAGCAGATGCTCGAGATGGGAATTCGTCGGGAGCTGCTCGCGAATGGATTCGCAGGCCTGCTTCACGTTGAGATTCGACCGGCAAAGGAGACGGAAGGCCTCGCGCAGGGTGCGGATTTCCTCCGCCGCGAACTCACGCCGCTCCATCCCGACCTGGTTGATCCCGCGAAGCTCCGCCGGGTTGCCGTCGGCGATCATGTATGGGGCGACGTCCTGCACGATCTTCGTGCAACCGCCGACGATGGCATGGCGCCCGATGCGGCAAAACTGATGCACTCCACTCAGGCCGCCAATGACCACGTGATCCTCCACGATCACGTGACCGGCAAGCGTGCCGTTGTTTGAGAAAATCACATGATTCCCCACCGTGCAGTCGTGCGCGACGTGCGCGTAGGCGAGGAAGTTATTATGGCTGCCCACGACCGTCTTGCTGCCGGGCGCGGTGCCGCGGTTGACGGTGCAAAACTCGCGGAACGCGTTGTCGTCACCGATCTCGAGATAGGTCGGCTCCCCGGCGTACTTCAGGTCCTGGCTGCGCTGGCCGATGGATGTATACGGATAAAAGCGATTGCGCGCCCCGATGGTCGTCGGCCCCGCGATGGTCACGTGATTGGCCAGCACGCACTCATCACCGAGCGTCACGTCTGCGCCGATGACACAATACGGCCCGATCTCCACCCCGGCGCCGATACGGGCCGAGGAGTCGATGATTGCGGTCGGATGAATGCCGGCCATCGCGTGATTATTTGTCGATCAGGCCGAAGAGCAGTTCGCCCTCGGAGACCACCTCGCCATTGACCTCGCAGCGGCAGGCCGCCTTGCCGAGGCGCTTCTTCGCGCTCAGCATCTCGCAGTGAATGAACAGCGTATCGCCAGGGAAGACCGGCTTGCGGAACTTCACCGAGTCCGCACTCATGAAATAGCCGATCTTTCCGACATTCTCGGTCCGGCGCATCATCACGATGCTGGCAACCTGGGCCATGGCCTCGACCTGGAGCACGCCCGGCATGACCGGGTGCCCGGGGAAGTGGCCTTGGAAATACGGCTCGTTGATCGTCACCGCCTTCACGCCCACAGCTCGCGTGTCCTCGACCAGCTCGATGATGCGGTCGACCATGAGGAAAGGATAACGATGCGGCAGGGTGCGCATGATCTCGTTGACGTCGAGCACGCCGCCCTCGGCGGCGATCGGCGTCGGAGCCATCGCGACGTAATCGAAATGGCGCTTCACCAGTGCGCGGGCCAGCTCGGTATTCGGGCCGTGGCCTGGCTTCACCGCGACGATGTGACCGCGAAGCCTGCGCCCGGAGAGCGCGAGGTCGCCGACGATGTCGAGTATCTTGTGACGGACAAATTCATCCGGGAAGCGCAGCGGCTCCTTGCTGAGTACGCTGTCTCCACGGGCGACGATGGCGTTCTCCAGGCTCCCGCCACGGATCAGGCCCTTGTCCATGAGCGGCTTCACGTCCTCGTAGAAAACAAATGTGCGGGCCGGCGCGATCTCCTTTTCGTAGAAATCGGGAGTGATCTCGGCACTGAGATACTGGGTGAAACGCCCCTCGGGGCCGACCTGCGTGCAGGAGATGCGGAATTTCGTATCCGGCAGGATGGTGAGGATGGAATCTCCCACCTGCACCGAGATCGGTTCGCGCGGGGTGAAGTAGCTGCGCGGCGCGTCCTGCTCGACGATGCCCGCTTCCTTGATGAGGGCGACATACGCGGCGGCGCTGCCGTCGACGATCGGAGGCTCGTTGGAGTCCATCTCGATGAGGGCGTTGTCGACGCCGAGACCCGCCAGAGCGGAAATCACGTGCTCGACCGTGTGAATCTTGACGCTGCCATCGACGAGGGTGGTGGCACGCTCGACCGTCTTGACGCTTTCCACCTTGGCATCCACCACCGGTTCGTCAGGCAGGTCGATGCGCTTGAACTTGAAGCCATGGCCTGCCGGGGCGGGACGGACTGTGAGGGTGACGTTCTCGCCGGTGTGCAGGGCCGTGCCCTTCAGACTGGCAGACGATGCGAGCGTACGTTGTTTATCCACGATAACTAAAAAAGCGGGGTGGCTCAGGCCGGGTGGCTGAGCAGGTCCATGTACTTCCGGTGGCCGACCCGGAGGCGGGACACGAGAGCCCGGCCGATCGAGGCCAGGAGGTGAATGGCGGCTCCGGGCTGGAGACCGGCCAGCACGCCAAGGGTCATGCGCGTGATGCAAAGCAGTTCACAATCCTCAAGGGCTGTGACATCAGCCGTGCGCGGACCGTCATCGACGAGGGCGACCTCCCCGAAGAAATCGCCTGCCTGCAGGACCGCAAGCTCCACCTCGCCCTCGGGGGACGGCACAGTCACGCGAGCCGAGCCGCGCAGGATGACATACATGCAATACCCCTCGTCGCCGAAGCTGACGATCTTGGCCCCGGTGGCGAACTGCTCACGGGAACTCTGGTGCAAAAGCGTCTGGAGCTCGTCGCGGTTGAGTTCCGCGAAAAGCGTAAGCTTCGCCCAAAGCGCGTCGTCGCAACTCGGGCAATGACTGTCAGAGGATTTTTCCATCAAGCATCCGGATGTGGAGCGGAGCCAGAGCGGCCAGCTCACTGCTGTGGGTGACAATAATCATCGTAACGATTTTTTGGGAAGCAATCTTTAGGAGGGTGTCCGTCACGCGGGCGGCGTTCTCGCTGTCGAGATTGCCGGTGGGTTCATCGGCGAGGAGGAGCCTCGGCCGCCCCGCGAGAGCCCGGGCGATGGCCACGCGCTGCATTTCCCCGCCGCTCAGTTGATGGGGAAAATGCCCCAGCCGTTTGCCAAGGCCGACCAGATCGAGCATCTCCTCGGCGCGCGAACGGGCTTTTTTGGCAGGTTCGCCCCGCAACAACAGCGGCAGCTCGACGTTTTCCTCCACCGTCATCGATGGGAGTAAGTTAAAGAACTGGAACACGATACCGAGATCATTGCGCCGATAGGCGGTCAATTGGGCATCCGTCGCGGTGTGCAGCGGCAGATCGCCGACCCAGAGTTCGCCAGAGTCCGGTTTATCCAGGCCGCCCAGGATATTGAGCAGCGTGCTCTTCCCGCAGCCGCTCGGCCCGGTCACCGAGGCAAACTCCCCTGCAGACACCTCCAGGTTCACGGCATCCAGCGCCTTCACGGCGGCTCCTTCGCGGGAATAGATTCGGGTGACGTCCTGGAGTCGGATCATGGTAGGGTGACTACCTTGCCGCGTGGCCATGCAGAATCAAGCCGACTTCCACATCCTGGGTGAAACCGCCGACTATCTGGCGGTCGACAAGCCCGCCGGCCTGCTGGTTCACCCCTCGAAGCCCGGCGGCCCGCACACCCTTTGGGATGGCCTGCGCGACCTCCTGGGCTACGAACTCGCCACGGGCGGGCAGATTTCCATCATCAACCGGCTCGACCGCGAGACCAGCGGCGTCGTGATCGTGGCCAAGAGCGCCGAGGCCGCCCGCGCCGCCGGGATCGCCATGCAGCGCCGCGAGATGAAAAAACGCTACCTCGCCCTCGTCTTTGGCTGGCCGGACTGGGAGGAAACGACCGTCAACCACCCGATCTGCCGCCGGGGCGAGGTGGAGGAGTCCATCGTCTGGCTGGAACGGATGGTGCATCCCTCGGGACAGCCCGCAGTCACCCGCTTCCGGGTCCTGGAGCGTCATTCCCGCAAGGGCGAGCCTTTCGCCCTGGTGGAAGCCGAGCCGCTAACTGGTCGCACCCACCAGATCCGCGTTCACGCCGCCTCGCTGGGTTTCCCCGTCATCGGAGACAAGCTCTACGCAAGAGGTCGCGACAAATACCTGCGCTTCATCGACGAGGGTTGGACGGATGCGCTGGCCGCCGATCTCTGGCTGCCTCGACACGCCCTGCACTGCACACAGATGGTTTTCAGGGACAACGTGTGGGACGCCCCGCTGCCCAACGACCTCGCCGCGCTTACCAGATGATGCGCCCCTGGCGCTCCTTCGTAATGCCCCAGGCGATCTCCTCGGCGAGCTTCTGCCGTACGGCGGCGGTCTGCACGTAGCGATTGTCGGAGGGATTGGAAAGGAACCCGAGTTCGCAAAGCACAGCGGGACGGCGATTATTGCGCAGCACGTAGTAGTTGTTGCGTTTCACCCCGCGATTTTTCGTGGGATAGACCGTCTTGATTTCCTGGAGGATATTCGCTGCGAGCCGACCAGACCGCGAGGAGTAGTAATAGACCTCCACGCCCTGCGGTTTGCGCTTCGGAGCCCAGTTGTAGTGGATGCTCACAAAGATGGCGTCGCTTTTGCGATTGGAGATCGCCGTGCGTCCCCCGAGCGGCACGAAGTAATCCGCATTCCGCGTCTCGATGACGTTAAAGCCCTGCTTGCGCAACTCGATCGCCAGCCGACGCGCGGTGTCGAGCGCGAGGACTTTCTCCGGCTGACCGGAAACCGACTTCGCCCCGCGATCATGGCCGCCATGCCCTGCGTCGACGATGACCGTGTGAAAATTTCCCGCCCCCGTTATGTAGGCGGGACCGGCGCAGCCGCCGAAGAGGAGCAGAAGCGACAATCCGACTGTGAGGCATAACCAGGTCCTGATGGTTGTGAGTCGGTTGCGTGTGGAATCCATTTTACATCACCCGTGTTCCGCTCCCGGGAACGTGCGCAACGTAAAGGACTCGCCGCGCAAAGCAACAATTTAGTCTCGCGTCGGACCTCGTCCCGGGCGATGGGTAAAGTCATGCTGGCCAAACGAATCATCCCCTGCCTCGACGTCACCGATGGACGCGTGGTGAAGGGCACGAAATTTCTGGAGCTGCGGGACGCCGGCGATCCGGTGGAGTGCGCCCGCGCCTACGATTCGCAGGGTGCAGACGAGCTGGTCTTTCTCGACATCACGGCCTCCAGCGATGGCCGGGCGACGATGGTCGACGTCGTCTCGCGCACGGCGGAGCAGTGCTTCATGCCCCTCACCGTGGGCGGCGGCATCCGCACCGTCGAGGACGTGCGCACCATGCTCATGGCGGGCGCGGACAAGGTCAGCATGAACACCGCCGCCATTCACAATCCGCAGCTCGTCGCAGATGCGGCCACTTATTTTGGCTCCCAGGCCATCGTCGTCGCCATCGACGCGAAACAGGACGGCCCCGGCAAATGGCGGGTTTACACCCACGGCGGACGCCGACCCACCGAACTCGACGCCGTCGAATGGGCCGCCGAAGTGGCGCGCCTCGGAGCGGGAGAAATCCTCCTCACCAGCATGGATGCCGACGGCACCTGCGATGGCTACGACATCGGGCTGAACCGCGCCGTGAGCGAGCGCGTGAGCATCCCGGTCATCGCCAGCGGAGGAGCGGGCACGCTCGACCACCTCACCGAGGTGCTCGACAAGGGCCGGGCCGACGCCGTGCTCGCCGCCAGCATCTTTCACTTCGGCAAGTACACGATTCACCAGGCCAAGGAACACCTCGCCGCTCATGGCGTACCGGTGCGTCTTTGAAGGTTTGAGAAATCCGCCGGGGTGGAGTACAGGTAACCGATGAGCGATTGCGCACACACCTTCACCGTCGACTCGATCCTCGACCGCCTGCGCGGGGAAGGAATGCGCGTGACGGGCAGTCGCCGGGGCATCCTTGAGGTGCTCTTCGAGGCTGGGCGTCCGCTCTCGCTCCAGGAAATCCAGGACGAGGCCGCCGCGCGCGGCGAGGGGCCGGACTACGCCACGGTCTTTCGCATGATCACGCTGCTGGAACGCCTGCACGTCGTCCACAAGGTGAACCTCCAGCGTTCCTGCAGCTACTACGAACTGCACGACCCCGCCAAGCACTACGATCACATCGTCTGCACCGAGTGCGGCAAGGTCGTCCTCCTCGATCTCCCCTGCCCTCTGGCCGAGGCGGAGCACTTCATCGCCGAGCGGTACGGGTTCCAGAACCTGACCCACTCCCTCGAGTTTTTTGGCAAGTGCCCGGAGTGCCTCAACGGCTCGGCGAAGCCGGAGACTCAACCAGCGGCCGCAGAATAGCGCGCCAGCTTCCGCGGAAGATCAGCACCACCACGCTGCCCGCTGCAAGCAGCACGTCGCGCCACATCGCCAGGGCCATTTTCTCCGCCGAGGGAGCAGCGTCCTCCGTGCCGAAGCATCCGCACGAGACAATGATCTGATTCGAAATGGCCCAGCCGATGACGTAGCAGAACATCAGGCTCAGCCCGAGAATCAGGACCGCCCCGATGCGCGGCAGCCCAAAGATGATAAACAGCCCGGCCAGAAGCTCCGTGTAGGGCAGGAGCAGCGCGATCCAGTCGTAAGCCTCCGGCGGGATGAAGGTAAACGGCATGAGCGTGAGGGCAAAGGACTCGGTAGCCATTGCCTTGATCCCGCCCGCGTAGAGAAACACGCTCCCGATGGCGATGCGGAGGATGACGAGCAGGATATTCGCGGAATACTTCACGACACTCCCCCGCAGATCCGGTGCACCGTCGTGATGACGCGATAGGCCATGTCGACATTATGCACGCGGAAAAGCCCGGCCCCGCGTCGCATTCCGGCCACGATGCAAGCCGCCGTGCCCACGTCGCGGTCGGGCGGATTCGAGATGCCCAGCACCTTGCCGATCACGCTTTTTCGCGAGACCGGCAGCAAAACCGGCCGCCCGAAGCGCTCCAAAGATGCCGCCTCGCGATACACCCGCAGGTTGTCCTGCACCTGCTTGGCAAAATCGATTCCCGGGTCGAGCAGGATGGCGTCGCGCGACACCCCGGCCCCTAGCGCCCGGGCGATACGCTCTTCAAAAAAATCGCCCATCTCCGCGATCACGTCCCGGTACTGGATGTGTTTATGCGACACCTTGGGCTCCCCCATGGTGTGCATGATGAGAAGGGCCGCGCCGGATCGGGCGCAGAGGACGGCATTCCGGTCGTCCGGCAGGCCGCTCATGTCGTTCAGGATGTCCCCGCCAAGTTCCAGCGCCGGGCCAGCCACCTCGGGACGCCAGGTATTCAGAGAGAGCAACGGAGGAAACACCTGTTCCTCATCCCGGGGCGTCACATCGCGGGAAACTTCACTGAACCTCTTGATAAAGGGGGAGATACGCTCCAGCTCCTCCTCGGGCGTGATGGCCTCGCGATTCGTCCGGGCGCTTTCGCCGCCCACGTCGATGATGTCCGCCCCCAGTCGCACCAGCTCGCGGGCTTTTTCCACCGCCCAGTCCTGATCGACCCGCCCGTCTCCGGAAAACGAGTCGTGGTTGATATTGAGGATGCCCATAATGAGGGGCCGCCGGGGAAAACGGATGCGGCGATCGCGGGCTGTCAGTTCCATCTTGTTTGCATTCTCTCCCAGCGTGGGGTGTACTGGCAACAGCCATGAGTTTTATTGATTCGGTTTTCGCCAAACTGAAGAGGCACCCGAAACGCATCGTTTTCCCGGATGGCGACGATCCCCGGGTCGTGCGTGCCTGCCATGCTTTTTACGAAAAAGACGCCGGTATTCCGATCCTGATCGGCAAGCGCGATGTCATCGAGCGCATCGCCCTCACGGAAAAGGTGAGCCTCGACCACGTAGCCATCATTAATCCCGAGACGGCCAGCGAGATGCCGGTCTTCTGCGAGCGCCTCGAGAAGCTCGAGCGTTACAAGAAGATGGGGATCAACGACGCGCGCGCCCTGCTTTCCAATCCCAACTACTTCGCCGCGATGATGCTCCAGCACGGCCAGGCCGATGCCCTCGTCGGCGGCGTGCACAGCTACTCCGGCTCGCTCCTGCGGCCGCTCATTCAGCTGGTGAAGCCCCTTCCCCATGCCCCGCTCATCTCGGGCTGTATGATTGCCGAGGTGGACGAACGCTTCGGCGACGGCGGCGTCCTTTTCCTCGCCGACTGCGGCGTGGTGCCCGATCCCAACATGGAGCAGCTCGCCTCCATCGCCGTGCAAACCGGCCTCGTCGCCCGTCAGGTCTTTGGCCAGCGCCCGCGCGTGGCCCTGCTGAGCTTCTCGACCAAGGGCAGCGCCCGCACCCAGTCGACTGAAAAGGTATCGGGGGCCGTCGTCATCGCCCGCAAGCTCGCCGATGAACTCGGCGTGGAAATCGCCGTCGATGGCGAAATGCAGGCCGACGCCGCGCTCATTCCTGACGTCGCCGCAAAGAAGATGGAATCCAGCCTCGTCGGCGGACAGGCCAACGTGCTCATCTTCCCCGACCTGAACAGCGGCAACATCGCCGCCAAGCTCATCCAGCACCTCGGCGGAGCCCGGGTGTATGGACAGATCCTGCTCGGTCTTTCCCGCCCGGCGGCGGACCTTTCCCGCGGCGCCACTGTGGAGGAGATCGTCTCGGTCGCCGCAGTAGTCGGCCTCCAGGCCATCGAATACCGCAAGCTGTATCCGGCGGAAGAACCTGCCGCGTAAATGTCGCAGGTGATCAACGCCGTCACACCCCGGCTGTTCATCGCGGCGACGGAGCAGAATACCGGCAAGACCACGACCGCCGTCGGCCTCTACGCCGAGCTGCGCAAGACCTTTGAGCGCATCGGTTTCATAAAGCCGGTGGGCCAGCGTTTTGTCGATGTCGAGGGCAAGCAGATCGACGAGGACAGCGTGCTCATCCGCGATACCTTCGGCACGCAGGTGCCGATTGAGGACATGAGCCCGATCGCGGTCGAGCCGATGTTCACCCGGCGATACATCAATCACGCCAACAACGAGGCCATCACCCGCCGCATCCAGCATTCCTTTGACCGGGCGGCGTGGGAAAAAGATTTCGCCATCATTGAGGGCACCGGCCATGCCGGTGTGGGCAGCGTCTTTGACCTATCCAATGCCCGCGTCGCCCGCATCCTCAATAGCAAGGTGCTCCTCATCACGCCGGGAGGCATCGGCCGCCCCATCGACGAGGGAGCGCTGAATGCCGCGCTCTTCGAGAAGGAAGGCGTCGAGGTCATTGGCGTCGTGATGAACAAGGTGCTGCCGGACCGACTGGAGTCCATCGAGGAGATCGCCCGGCGCGGGTTTGGCCGCCTCGGCCTGGAGCTTCTCGGCGTCCTGCCCGAGGAGGAGATCCTCATGCAACCCTCGCTCCAGCAAGTCTGCGAGCACATCGGCGGCGAGACTTATCACGGACGGGAGTACGCCCGCAACCGCGTCACCTACACCATGATCGGGGCAATGAGCTCTGCCAATCTGTTCCGCAACGTCATCCCCGGCACTCTTCTCGTCGTCCCCGGCGATCGTGAGGATGTCGTCCTGGCGGCGGTTTCGCGTTCATTGGAGAGCGATGGCGGCCCCTTCTGCGGCATCGTACTTTCCGACAACCTGAAGCCCAGCGACCGCCTCATGGAGATCATGAAGGACGCGCCGCTCCCGGTAATCGGCTCGAAGCGAAACAGTTACAGCATCGCCAGCCGCATTCATTCCATGACGGTGAAGACACTTCCCGGCGACACGGAGAAGATTTCCCGCATCCAGAATCTCGTCAGCGAGTACGTAGACGTCCCCCGGATTCTCGAGAAACTCGGCATCAAGGGTCCCTCGAGTTCCGCTGCAATCCATTGACAGCGGCACGAGGGTTGCTTGTAATGCCAACCCTATGAGGTTTCCGCTGCCACTGACGGCGAAGATTGCAGGGTATATCATCGGGAAAAAGCTGCGGGGAGTGGACAAGTTCGCAACTGTTTTACAGTTGGAACCCCTCCATACGTGCAACCTGACGTGTACCGGCTGCGGTCGCATTCGCGAATATTCGACGTCGCTCAAGGACGTCATGAGCCTGGAAGACTGCCTCGGCGCCGCCGAGGAGTGCGGGGCGCCGATGATCTCCATCTGCGGCGGGGAACCGCTCATCTATCCCCACATCGAGAAACTCGTGGAGGGACTCCTTGAACAGGGGCGGATTGTCTACGTTTGTACAAACGGCATCTTCATGCGCAAAAAAATGCGCGAGTGGCTCGCTTACGAGTACACGCAGAACAAGGACGCCGTGGAGGTTTTCCTCCAGAAGCTCACGAGCGAGGACCTCATCACCCCGGCCCATGCCGAGGAGGTGCGCAATCCGAAGAACCCGCCGAGCAGCCACGTCATCCGCCCAAGCGGCTGGATGTACTGGAACGTTCACCTCGACGGCCTGGAGCGTACGCATGACCTCATCGTGGAGCGCGAGGGCGTCTTCAAGGAATGCATTGCCGCCATTCGCATGGCCAAGATCCTCGGTTATCAGGTCGCGACGAATACGACGATCTACAAGGAAACCGACATGGCCGAGATCGAGCAGATGTACGATTACCTCTCCTGGCTCGACGTCGACGGGCACACCATCTCGCCCGGCTACGACTACGACGCGGCCAAGGAGGACATGCGCAAGCGCCTCAATCTCGAACCCGAAAATTTCTTCCTCACCCGCGCGGCGACGAAGGAGAAGTTCAAGGACATCCGCTCCTGGGGGGAAAAGTACACGCTCTTCGGCACGCCGATCTATTTCGACTTCCTCGCTGGCACGCGGGACCTCACCTGCTCGGCCTGGGCAATCCCCACCCGCAACATCCGCGGCTGGAAGGCCCCCTGCTACCTGATGACCGACGGGCATTACTCCAGCTACAAGGAGCTGCTCACCAAGACCGACTGGGAGAAATACGGCGTGGTCGACGGCGTGGCCCGCGACAAGCGGTGTGAGAACTGCATGGTGCATTGCGGCTATGAGCCCAGCGCCACGCTCGGCAGGTGCGCCCAGCCCGGCGACACGTGGAAGAACATCAAGTTTAACTTCGGCACCAAGCCGCCCCGCCGCCTGGAAGGCGCGACCGTCCAGGCCTTCACCGGCGTGAGTGCTGGCAACGGACACAAGACCGGCCGACCACAGAAAGAAGCCCAGACCGCAGCATGACCCCACTCGCCCGCCCCGTGTTCCCCTTCGAATCTCCCGAACTCACGCTGCTCGCCGAGCCCAAGTCGGTCGAGGAGTCCATCGCGAAGGCTCAAGGGAACCTGCTGCGCCAGCAGCGGGCCGACGGACACTGGGAGGCCGAACTCCTCGTCGACAGTACGCTCTGCTCGGACTACGTGCTCTACATGCACTGGTCCGACCGGGTCGACGAAGATCTCCAGCGCAAGTGCATCGCCCACATTCGCCGCCGTCAGTTGAGCGATGGCGGGTGGAATATCTTCATCAACGGCCCGAGCGAGATCAACGCCTCGGTCAAGGCGTACTTTGCCCTCAAGCTCGCCGGACACTCGCCCAACGCGCCGTGGATGCGCGAGGCCCGCGCCAACATCCTGCGCCTCGGCGGCATTCCCGCCACCAACACGTACGCGAAACTTTATCTCGCCCTCCTCGGCCAGTTCCCCTGGAAATACGTGCCGACGATCCCGCCGGAGATTTTCCTCTTCCCGCAGTGGTTTTTCTTCAATCTCTCGGAGATGTCGTCGTGGACGCGCCCGATCCTCGCGCCGCTCACCATCCTGAATCACTTCAAACCGACGCGCACGCTCCCGGCGGAGTTTCAGCTCCATGAGCTATACCCGGCAGGTCTGGAGAATACCGACCTGTCGCTCAAGAAGGAGCCGCGTTTCTGGGCCTGGCGCAATTTCTTCCTCCGCTGCGATCAGCTCCTGAAGATCTACAACAACCTGCCCTTCCATCCCCTCCGCCAGCATGCGCTGAAGGTGGCGGAAAAGTGGATGACCGAGCGCATGGGCGAAGGCAGCGAGGGACTCGCCGCCATCTTCCCGTCGATGCTCAACTCGATGATGGCGCTGAAGGTGCTCGGGTACCAAGACGACCATCCGCTCGTGCAGAAGGCCGACCGCGATTTCGCCGGGCTCTTCGTCGATGACCCGGAGGATTTCCGCATCCAGCCCTGCCTGTCCCCCGTGTGGGATACGGCCATCACCACGATCGCCCTGGCAGAGTCCGGCCTCCCCGGCACCAACGAGGCAATGCAGCATGCCGCGCAGTGGCTGGAGGATCGCGAGGTGCGTTTCGTCGGCGACTGGGCGCAGCGCGTTTCCGGCATCGAGCCGAGCGGCTGGGCCTTCGAGCACGACAACAAGTATTACCCCGACACCGACGACACCATGATGGTGCTCATGGCGCTGCGGCATGTCCCGGCCAGGGACAAGGTAAAACGCGACGCGCAGTTCCAGCGCGCGCTGAAATGGCTCCTCGCCTTCCAGTGCGAGGACGGCGGCTGGGCGGCCTTTGACAAGGACGTGACGGCCCGCTGGCTGGAGCATGTGCCCTTTGCCGATCACAACGCCATTCTCGATCCCACCTGCAGCGACCTCACCGCCCGCGTCCTCGAGCTGCTCGGGTACATCGGCTATGATCGATCGAGCACGGTGGTGAAGCGTGCCGTCGCCATGCTGCGCCGCACTCAGGAGACTGACGGTTCCTGGTACGGACGCTGGGGCGTGAACTATCTCTACGGCACCTGGCAGGTGCTGCGCGGCCTCGCCGCCATCGGGGAAAACATGGACCAGGAGTGGATTCGCCGCGGCCGTGACTGGCTGGAAAGCTGCCAGAACGAAGACGGCGGCTGGGGCGAAACCTGCGAATCGTACAATTTCCCGGCTCTCAAGGGGCGCGGACCGAGCACCGCCAGCCAGACCGCATGGGCACTCATGGGCCTGTGCGCCTGCGGCGACGCCTCCCGTGAATCCATCGAGCGCGGCGTGGCGTACCTCACGCGAACTCAGGAGCCGGATGGCTCCTGGACGGAGGACTACACGACAGGCACCGGTTTCCCGTGCGTCTTTTACCTCAAGTACGAGATGTACCGGCAGCACTTCCCGCTGCTCGCCCTCGCCACGTACCAGCAGATGGTCCAGCGCTGAAGCCAGCTACTGCTCCGGGCTCATCAGAGCCGCAAGCCGACAGCGCAGGCGGAAGAAGAAGCTGTTGCCCTCAAATTTGGCCTTGAGGTCTTCCTCGATGCTGCGGGCAAAATCGGCCTCGAACATCTTTTCGACATCCTTGGCAAACCGCAGATCCTCAACGGCGGCGGCCAGTTCGAAGTTCAGCATGAACGAGCGATAGTCGCAATTCACCGAACCCACGATCGCCACCTCGCTATCCGCGAGTATCACCTTCTGGTGCATGAAGCCCGGCTGATACCGCCAGATGCGCACCCCGGCTTCGTGCATCATGGGATAGAAGGTAAAGGACGAGAGCCAGGGCAGAGTGTGGTCGATCCCCTGGGGCAGAATGATGCGTACGTCCACCCCGCGCAGCGCGGCGTGGGCCATCGCGGAGCGCAGCGCGGGATCGGGCACGAAGTACGGACTCGCAATCCAGAGCCGCTCGCGCACGTCATGAATGATCTCACAAATGACGGCGGACGAGACATTCCAGACCTCGGCCGGTCCCGAGGCAAAAGGCAATACACGCTCCTCACCCACCACACGGGGGCGGATCGGGATTTTCGGCACCTCGCCACCCGAGGCATAGCGCCAGTCCTCGGCAAAGGACACCTGGAGGGATTGCACCGCCGGCCCCTCGATCCTCATGTGCGTGTCGCGCCAGGCTCCGAGCGGGCCAAGCCCCATGTATTCGTCGCCTGCATTCAGCCCGCCGAGGAAAGCGGTGTGACCATCGACGACAACGAGCTTGCGATGGTTGCGGAAATTCACCTGAAACCGGCGGCCCATCTGGCGGTTGGTGACAAAGGATTTCACCCTCACGCCGCCGGCTTCCAGTTCCTCAACGAACGACTCAGGCAGTCCCTTGGCTCCCACGGAATCATAGAGCAGCCAGCACTCCGCACCACGGGCCGAGGCCGCGAGGAGGCGCTCCTTCAAGCCGCGCCCCACCCCGTCGTCGTGCACGATGTAAAACTGGACGATGACGTAATCCTTCGCGCCTTCAATCGCCGCATAAATCGCGTTGAATGTCTCCTTACCGTCGACGAGGAGCTTCGTGCGATTGCCATGTGTGACCGGGAAACGGCGCAAATCCTCCCCCAGCCGCTCGGCATCGCGGTATTTCGCGGAAAAGTGCGCCCGGAAGGGAATCATCGCCTCGCGTGTCGCAGCCATGAAATCATCCAGTTCCTTGCACTTTCCCGTTCCTGCTCGCACGTAGCCGGAGAAGCGGGATTCGCCAAAGACGAGGAACATCGGCACGGCGATATACGGCAGGACCAGCAACGACAGCCCCCAGGCAATCGATGCCTGCGGCGTGCGGGAGATCATCACCGCCTGAATGGCGAAATAGATGCCCGCCGCCTGAAAGGCAAACGTCACGATGGAAACAATGATGGCGATCAGTTCGAACATACGGGCGCAGGTACCTCTATCGCTTCGCAGACATCCCGCCAACCCGGGAAATTCCATACATTGGGAAAGCCCTTGCACTGATACGGCTTGGCCGCCTGGATGCGGCAGTCGCGGCCTTCGAGGAAAACACACTCGCCAGTCGGCTTGTCGATCAGGGCCAGACCGTCCCGGGCAGGCCGCAACCGCGTGTACTGCTGGACAAACTCATACTCGCTCAGCCCGAGGTAAGCGGCGATGTCCCGGATGTCCGCCTCGCCCAATTTCACAAAACCCGGCCAGCGACAGCAGTTTGTGCACCGTTGACAGGCGTAATACACATTGGGAGCTGAGGAATCGGGCGTTTCGGACATCGTCGCCGCACACCATAAATTCTTTTTCTTTTCTGGCCAGCGCGCATCTCCTCTTGCGAATAGGTCTCAACTGCATAAAATAAGAGCACGACCATGTGTTCCAGCTTCCAACTCGCCGGGTATCCCACCAAGACGTGGCGCCATGACGCCGCCGGGATCGTGGAGGAACTTTTCCGCACCACCTCGCCGGAGCATTGGGACATGCTGATCGACCTCCGGCAGGAACTCCTGCATGGCCGGAACTGGAACACCACGTTTGACCTGTTCCTGAAATGTCGGCTGGCGCTGGAAACCCAGCACTATCTCCCCTTCTACCGCCTGCGGAATCTCCTCGCTGGCAGCTTGCGCCTGGAGGCTCATGGCGAGGATGTCGGGCTGGCCCGCATCCTGCGCCGGAAGCATCGCTCGCTGGCGGACATCCGCCGCCACATCACGCGCGATCTCTTCGAGCACGAACTGGTCGAGTCCCTCGATCACCCGCTGAAGCTCGAGGTCGTCGAGCGGGTGTAGTCGCTTGATTTTCCCCAACAAAAAAGGCCGGTGTCTCCACCGGCCTTTTTGATTTTCGGGAGTCTGGATCCGCTTACGGATGAGTCATTTCCTCGGCCTTCACCCATTCGGCGAATTGCTCGGAAGTGACGTAACCGAGAGCCATGGCGGCCTCCTTGAGGCTGGAGCCGTCCTTGTGCGCCTTCTTGGCGATCTGGGCGGACTTGTCATAACCGATGTGCGGGTTGAGCGCGGTCACGAGCATGAGCGAGTTCTTCACGTACTCGGCGATGCGCTCGCGGTTCGGCTCGATCCCGACGGCGCAATGCTCATCGAAGGAGATGAAGCCGTCGCTGAGGAGGCGGACAGAGTTGAGGAAGTTGAAGACGATGACGGGCTTGAAGACGTTCAGCTCAAAGTTGCCCTGCGAGCTGGCGACGCCGATGGCGGTGTCGTTGCCGATGACCTGCACGGCGATCATGGTGATCGCTTCGCACTGGGTCGGGTTCACCTTGCCCGGCATGATCGAGGAACCCGGCTCGTTCTCCGGGATGGTGAGCTCACCGAGGCCGCAACGCGGGCCGGAGGCCAGCCAGCGAACGTCGTTGGCGATCTTCATGGCGGAACACGCGAGCGATTTGACCGCGCCGCTGGCGAAGACGAATTCGTTGTGCGACGAGAGCGCGGCAAACTTGTTCGCGGCGGAGACGAACGGCAGGCCGGTCAGTTGGGCGATGTATTTGGCCGCCACCTCGCCGAAGCGGGGGTGGCTGTTCAGGCCGGTGCCGACAGCGGTGCCGCCGATGGCGAGCTTGTAGAGGCCGGCCTGGGCGTCCTCGACGCGCTTGATATCGTCATCGAGCAGGGTGACGTAGCCGGAGAATTCCTGGCCGAGCGTGAGCGGCGTGGCGTCCTGGAGGTGCGTACGACCGATCTTGACGATGCTGTCGAATTCCTTGGCCTTCTTGTCGAGCGTATCGCGCAGACGGCGGGCGGCAGGCAGGAGTTTCTCATGCACCTGCACGGCGGAGGCGATGCTCATCGCGGTCGGGAAGGTGTCGTTCGACGACTGCGACATGTTCACGTCGTCATTCGGGTGCACCGGCTTCTTGGAACCAAGGACGCCGCCGGCGATTTCAATCGCGCGGTTCGAGATGACCTCGTTGGCGTTCATGTTGCTCTGGGTGCCGCTGCCGGTCTGCCAGATGCGCAGCGGGAAGTGGTCGTCCAGCTTGCCCGCGATGACTTCATCGGCGGCCTGCACGATGAGCTTGGTTTTCTCGTCGGACAGCTTGCCGAGCTCGTTGTTCGCCAGGGCGCAGGCTTTTTTCAGGATGCCGAGCGCGCGGATCAATTCCGGCGGTTTGACGTCGTTGCCGATATTGAAATGGATGAGGGAACGGGCGGTCTGCGCGCCCCAGTAGCGATCGTGCGGTACGGAGATTTGGCCCATGGTGTCGGTCTCGACACGGTGGGTCTCACTCGGAGAGAGAGGTACGTTTGTGCTCACGGGCCATGACGATACCCGGTGCTCCGCAAGGACGCAAGAAACCCCGCCAAATATTAGCGAATGTAATAGTACGGGTTGGGTAACTTGACCGCCGTACGGGCGTATCCACCCTCCAGATCGCTGAATTGGTCTCCCATGTTCAGGACGATGACGTGCCCGGCCTCGGTCAGCTTGCGACGGACGCCGGACTTGAAGGGAACGATGGAAGGCAGGCTGTAATTGTCGGGCTTGAGAAACAACCCGCTCCAGCCGGTGAAGCCTGCGGCTTTGAGCTGACGCACGGTATCCGCGCGAACAGACTCCACACGACCGGTGATGAGGTAGATGGGAATCCCCGCCGCTCGGGCCTTGTCATAGATGGCCTTGGTCGGAGCCAGGGCGGGATCGTCATGCGTCTTTACCCAGGCAAAGAAGGTGTCGAGCTTCACATCGAAGCCCTTGGTCGTGAGATACGCCCAGTTGCTCAGCAGCGTCTCGTCGATGTCGAAGACAACCGCCATTTGCTGACGGGGCTGCTTGCTGGCAATCGCCCGGTCCAGAGCGACCGCGCCATGCCGCGCAGCCTGTGCAAAGCATTTTTCATAGTCCCCCGAGTCGTGCCATCCGACAAGCTGCTGCTTGTATAGGCCGAGGTTGGGGCGCGGCTCGCACGGAGCGCACCCCGCGAAAACCGCGACCAGACCGACTGCAGCCAGCAGGCGTCTCATGGGAATCGCCGCAGAACTAGGAGCCGTAGGACCCCTCCACGCGCTCGGCCACGTCGCGGAAGCTGTAGTCGACCTCGTAGATTTCCTTCATGCACTCGATGCACTTGTCGGCTTGACCCATCTTCTCATAGACGATGCCCAGCTTGTAAGTGATCTCCTTCTTCGTAGCGTCCATCTGGTAGAGCTCGCTCTTGGCTTTCTCCAGGATCTTCGAGGCGAGGTCGTACATGCCTCGGCCCATATAGCATTCGCCGAGGAGGCTCATGGCGCGGAGGCGCACACTGGGGTTCTGCTGGGCGCGCTGGAGTTCCTGGATGGCGTCCTTGTAGTTGCCGGTGGCAACCAGGATCTCGCCAAGCTCGAAACGGAGCATGAGATCGGTTGGGTTGCGCTCCACACGCTTTTGGGCTTCCTCGAGGAGGAGTGCGGCACGCTGGCGTTTGATGTCTTCCAGCTGGGTGGCGTACTCGGCGGCCTCAGGGGTGCCGCTGTTGGCGGCGAGGTACTCCTCGTATCCCGCGATGGACACATCGTACTGCTTGATGCGCAAATCACTGAGCTTGCGGACGAGCGAGGTATCGGAACCGGAGGTCAACTGGACGGCGTAGTTGTACCAGTTCACCGCAGACTCGAGGTCCTCCCTCTGCTCATACATCTCGGCGATGCGGCGGGAGACGTCGACATTCGACGGGTCCTGCTCGACGCGGGCATGGAGGTCGGCGAGGAGGTTGTCGATCATCTCATCACTGCGCACGACGCGATTCTGCTGCTCGAGGGCGACCGCCTCGTCCTTGTTGCGAATGAGATCGCGGTAGGTCGTTTCCTCTTTTTCCCACCCACCCCGCTGCATGGAGGCGGCGGCGGCGGCGTCCTTGCCACCCTTGACGGCGGCGAGATCATTGGGCGTCACCAGGATGATCTTGTTGTAAACATCGACAGCCTTGTGGGGCTGGCCAGTGGTCATGAAGAGCTTGGCCAGCTCGTGCATCGTCTTGGTATCCTTAGGATTGCCCGAAATGATGGTCTCCAGGGCAAACTCCGCGACCTCCGGCATGTCGGCGGCCAGTGCAGCGTCCTTGAGGAGTTGGTTGGCCGCCGGATTGTGCGGCTCGTTTTCCAACGTCTTTTCGATGGTATCTAGCGCGGCCACCGGATCCTTCTTGATCAGGCTCTGGACCTTGATCGAGTTGAACGACGCTCCGGAAAGTCCCCCAAGCAGGCTCTTTTTTCCGGAGTTTTTGGCCACTGCAGCCTTGCGGACGAGCTGGCGGCCAACGAGGAAATTCGGACAGGCTTTGAGCACTCCCTGAAGTAATTGAATCGCGTACCCGTAGTTTCGCAATTCCATGGCGCTCATGGCCTTGAGCCAGGGGGCGCGTTGAGCTTCGGGAAGTTCTTTTTCAGTAATGACGGGCATAGGTCGGGGTGAACGAACAGGTGCAGTTACGGGGTAGGAGCCTGCGAGGTCGGCGCAGCCGGAGCCTTCGCACTTCCTTGACTATTAACAAACTCCGTCAGCGATTTCCACTCTGATGCGGCCCCTTGGGCAAAATCGGCTGTTCCGTGCTCGTAAAGCACGACGAAACCAAAGGTGAAAACCGCCAGCAAGGCGACGCGGAGCAGCAGGGCGAGAAGGGACATCATGGCAGGATGGTGGGTAAAATGGTGAAGGATCGGCGCAAGGTCGCTCCGGGGGCGATGACCTGGATGCCGGGTTTGTTTTCAAACGTCGTGGGCGGGTTGGAATCCGGAAGCCCCCAGCAGGGCTCGACGCAGAGGAAGGGGTGCATGTCGCTCCAGAGGGTCACGTAGGGAGCCTCGGAAAAATCGAGAGATACCCGGCGACCGCCGACCGGGTCGTCGATAACCAGCGTGCGTTCCGGCACACCCGCGAGACCCAGGATGTAGGACCCCTCCAGGTCGGCGGCAGGAAACGGCGACTCGCCTCCGTCGTGCCGGATCTCCTGGATCTCCCCGTTGAGAAAATTTCCCGGCGCCATGTGCCGGGCGTAAACCCCGGGCGGCAGGAGAAGTTTCGCCGTAAGCGGCGAACTGACCGCAAAACCCGGATGCAGTCCGAAGCTCACATGAGCGTCGAGCGCAGGTTCTTCGTTGAGAAAGGCGAACTCCAGAGTCACGCCGCGCTCGGAAAGCGAATATGTCAAAGCCAGCGAGACGCGAAGCGGGTAGAAATCGCGCGGCACGCGGTCGGCCGGGACACGGTAGGTGAGCGAATTTTCCCCGACCTCTGGCGCGTCGAAGGCGAAAGCGCGGAGAAAGCCATGGTTGCCTCCCTGGATGGGATGACCGCGGTAGTCCGAGTGCTCCTGCCAGAGACGATGCAGGTAGTAGCCCATCACGGTGGCGTGATTCGCCCATCCGCTCGCGGGTTTGGCCGTCTCGCCGTCCCGGTAGAGAAAACCTTTCCAGTCGCCCGAGGGAGCCTTGGCGGCAAGGCTGATGAGCTCCGCACCCTTGCGATTAACCGCGATCTTGAACCGGTCGCCTGTCAGGATGTCCAGAGTCACACCGTCGGTGACGCTTTCGGAGTAGTCAGCCATGCAAGCGATGCAAGCATGTTGCGCCCTGGAGATCAAACACTGCCATACCCTACTCGCCTCGATAGGCCTCCGCGACAGTGCGGGCTAGGATCTCGATGCCCTCGCGCACGACCTGATCCTCCATGGCAAAGCTGAGGCGGATGCACTCGTGAGCGTGCTGCCAGTCGGCCGGCATTCCCACCGCAAAGTAATGACCGGGAACGATCAACACCCCCCGATCCTTCAGCCGCACGTAGAGCTCCTCCGCCGAGATCGGCAGCCCGCGGAACCAGAGCCAGAGAAATAACGCCCCCTCGCTGACATGGACATGATAGTCGAGCGAGTCGTCGAAAAATTCATCAATCCAGCCGAGCGCCTGCTGCGATTTCGCCTCGTAATACGGACGAATCACCTCCCGACTCAGGCGGAGGATGTCGCCATTTTCCAAGATCGGGCGCACGAGAACCTGGCCGACGTTGCCATTGGCGAGGCCGACGACCGCATTGAGCGAGCTTACCGCCCGAATGATCTCAGGCCGCGCCACGATCACCGCCGTACGGGTGCCGGGCAGGCCGAGCTTTGACAGGCTCAGGGTCAGAATGATGTTGTCGTTCCAGATCGGGCGCACCTCGTGAAAGATGATGCCGGGGAAGGGCGCGCCATAGGCATTGTCGATGATGAGCGGGATGCCCGCCTCATGCGCAATGCTGTCCAGGCGCAGGATCTCGCCGTCGGTGAGGACATTGCCCGAGGGATTTGTCGGTCGGGAAAGGCAGATCGCCGCTGTGCGCTCAGAAAGCGGCAGGCGGCCAAAGTCGATGTGATACTTGAACCGATGGCCCGGCAGGAACTCAATATCCGGCTCGGCTGATTCGAATAATCCCGGCGCGATTCCCTGGTTGGCATACCCGATGTACTCCGGCGCGAGCGGGAGAAGGACCGTCCGCTTCTCCTCCGCGAACTGGCCCGCGAGGAGGTTGAACAGATAGAAAAACGCCGTCTGGCCGCCAGCGGTGACAACGACGTTTTCCCGGGTCACCGGCCAGCCGTACTCGCGGGCGAGCAGGCCCGCCACGGCGTCGCGAAAGGCGGTATTGCCAGCCGGAGGGTCGTAATTTGCCAGCATCCGGTCGTAGGCGCCGCCATCGGCGAGGAGGTCGGACATGCGATGTCTCCAGACCTCCTGCACGGCGGGAATGTGCGCGGGATTGCCTCCGCCGAGCATCCGCATCGCGCCCCGGGCGTCCGCGAGGGCATGCCCGAGGTCGTCCATCAGTTCTTCAATACCGCTGCCGGAGGCTAGCGCGCGGCCGAATTCCGATTTTTCCAACACCCGGTGGATGCTGACAGCGAGGAGGTTGGGACGAAACAGAAAAGTTTCCGTTTTAGCAGGGAGGGGATTTGCCGTAAGTTTGATGCTCCATGACGTTCTCAGAAACATACGCCGCGGGTGAGTGCTTGAAGTCCCCGCTGGTGCAGCGTTTTGCGCGGCTCATCGAGCCCTGCAGCGATGCCACCATCCAGAGAATGGCCCGCGAGTCCTCCGCCCTCACCCGCCGTCACTTTGGAAAGACGATGCGTTTGTTCGCACCGATCTACCTCTCCAACGAGTGCATCAACTCCTGCTCGTACTGCGGATTTTCGCGGGAAAACGCCATCCTGCGCGTCACGCTCGAGATCGACGAAACCGCCCGCGAGGCCGATCATCTCGTCAAAGAGGGCTACCGCAACATCCTCCTCGTCGCGGGTGAGCACCCGAAATTCGTCTCCGGCGACTACCTCCTGCGCACGATGGAGCGCCTGCGCCCCATGGTGCCCAGCCTTTCCCTGGAGGTCGCCCCGATGGAAACCGAGGAATACGCCCCCCTCGTGAAGGCCGGGGCGGACGGCCTGGTGGTCTATCAGGAGACCTATCACGCCGAGACCTACCGCGAGATGCACCTCACCGGGCCGAAGAAAGATTACGCCTGGCGGCTGGATTGCCCGGAGCGCGCGTATGCCGCAGGCTTCCGCCGCATCGGCATCGGAGCGCTTTTCGGGCTCTGGAAGTGGCAGGAGGAAGCCATTGCGCTTGCCGCCCATCTTGAGCACCTGCAAAAGAACTGCTGGAAATCGCAGCTCACGGTCAGCATGCCTCGCCTGCGCCCGGCGGCGGGGGAATTCCAGCCCCGCTACATCCTGCCCGACCGGGAATTCATCCAGGTGATGTGCGCCCTGCGCATCTGTTTCCCGCATGTCGGCATCGTCCTGAGCACCCGGGAAATGCCCGAGCTGCGCGATGCGATTGCGCCTCTCGGCGTGACCATGATGAGCGCAGGCAGCCACACCGAACCCGGCGGCTACACCGGCCAGGGCAAGGACAAGCTGCACCAGACCGTGCGCGGCAAGGCTCAGGAGCCGACCGGCGGCGAAAGAGCCGAGGAGCAGTTTGCCATCTCGGATGCCCGTCCCACCGCCGAGGTCGCGGACCGCCTCCGCCAGCTCGGCCTCGAGCCCGTCTGGAAGGACTGGGACCCCGCCATCCTCAACGCCGCGTGAAGACGGTAACGGTCAATGGACAGCCGCGCGAAGTCGCGGCCTCGACAGCGGCGGAACTGGTCGACGAACTCGACCTCCCCGCCCCCACCGTGCTGGTGGAGTTGAACGGCAAGGCGCTCCATCGTTCCGAGTGGCCCACGGAGGCCGTTTCAAACGGCGATCAGATCGAAATCCTGCGCGTCAGCGCGGGAGGCTAGACGCCTACCGTCAGTAACTATTCCGCCCGCGCGACATAATCGCCCATGTCCACGCCGAAGCGGCGGTCGTCGATGGAGGGCGTCACTTCGGAGTATTTCTGGCCATCCCAAACGACCAGCCTCATACGAGGATCTGTCGTCATGGCTCGCACCATCAGATATTGATCGAAAGTATCCGTCCGATATCCATCGAGAGCGACGATAATCATTCCGCGCCTGAGTCCGTTGCGCTCCAGGAATGCGTTGGTCTCGCGAATAAAGACGCCCTTGGGGGGAGGAGCAGAGAAGGATCCCATGGTGACCTCCTGGATGCCGCTAGGGAAGATGCCGACCATGAGCCGCTCATACCGGTCCCGATCAACGTACTGCGGAACAACCTTCATGGCGCGAATCAGGTGCGCCAACTCTTCCAATGGCTTGCCCTTGCTATATCGCTCGTCACACTTCCGAGCGGTATCCAGGGCCCCGCTCCACCGACCGGTAGCCTCCTGCAGCCAGATGTAGGATTGCAGACCAGTGTAGGAAAACGCCTCCGCAGCATCGGCTCCCACTTTTTCAGCCATCTCGTCGTCACCTTTGGCATGGAGGTATTTCACCAGCCATAAAGCATTGTTGGCAGTCCTGACCCGGTCACGAGCCTTCTCAAAGCCGAGCTGGTAATACTTGGCAGCTTTTTCCGTATCGTCCCGCTCGCGGAAATAGAAACCCAGATCGAGATATTCATCAGGATTGATCTCGGCGACCTTGGAGGAGTACTTTTCATATTCCGCAGGCTGGTCGTAGTAGGCATTGGCCAGTGTGCGCATGGCCACAAGACGAAACCCCAGCATGTCCGCCATGTATTTTTCGAACATCGCCGGTTTGATATGGTCATGGCTTGAGCCGTTTTCGATGTAGGCGAGATTGTACGCCAGCCGAGAGGAGTAAGGCGCGCGATCAAGCAGCTCGGTCATCCACACTTTGTCCGTCTCGTCTCCTACACCGATATCATACAGTCTGGTCTCCTCCTCAAACGCAGTGCCGGATGGAATTTCCGGGTGAAACCACCTGTGCCAGTCCGGCACCTGGGCTGGGACGTCATCTCCATTCTTATTGAGACGCAAGGAGGCCCAGAGGCTCGGCGTCACCATCTCGGGCTGTTCCTGAATGATCTTCCGCAATGGATCATTCATCATCTCATACCGGCTGGCATCGCGCTCGATGGAGCGTTCCAGAAACGGCTTATATCTTAGCGAGGGAAGCTGACTCACGATAAATACCTTCACCTCGGAGGCTCCATCTTTGACTCCCCACATATCATTGAGAAAGCCATAGAGTGAATCGAGCCCCTGCATCAGGCTACGTTGCTGCATGCCTGCCACCAAATTACGGCCCGCGACTTGCATCTTCAGCCCCCCATCCTTGGCAGAAGTAACCGGCGAACCCTCTGGAGTATCGAGATACTCCTTCAGCCATGACGACGTTTTATCAGACGGGTCGTAGCCCTCGCCTTTAGCGACATAAGCAATCTCCTGCAACTCGGGAACCAGAACAGGCTTGGAAAAGAGATGCCCTCCACTGACTGAGAGATTCCGTTCGTTTGCGATACGGCAGTAGCCCAGATCGATTTCTTCGAGTTTGATCTCCTTCAGGAAATCGATACCTGTGTATTCGTCGACCGCCATCGTGAGCGCCCGGAAATACTCATGCTGCAACGCGGGGCTTCCCATGGCTGCAGCCGAGCGACCCGATCGCCAATCCATGGAATTGCGAAGGCGGATGACCTCCTTCCAATCAGCCAGCTTTCCCTGCGAGGGTAGATTCATGGCCAGCGCATCCCTTTGCTGTCCGCACAAAGTCAGGCGTAAGGCTTCGGCAATCTTCATGCCAGGAGATTCCTTCGAAACTCCCAGTACATCTGCCGCAGCCAAAAAGGCGGTCATGCGATTAAGAGTTGGCCGAATGTCACGAAACATCCCCGAGTGATCATTGAAAGCCAGCACCCCACATAGAATAGCCGCCTGCAAGTAGCCCTCACCCGAGCCGGGATGAGCCTGCAGGAACTCGGAGATCCGGCGATTTTCCTCCGAGAAAACCACGATATCCGGCGAAAGCAGTCTAGTCAGCAAACCCTCCGCCGTCTGATTGGACAAAGCATTATCCGGCGCAGGGAGCATGAGGCGAGCCCATTCGCGGTAGGTCTCGGGATTCCACACTCCAGTCTTCCCGACAGCCAGGGACGTATTCACTCCATGCGCCGCAACCTCGTAAAGCCCTGCCGAGGGATAGGCCAACACCACATCCTCGATCTTTTCCCTTTTCGCCAGCGCTCCAAAGTCCGCCAGATATTGAGCGATCGACCGCACGGTCCAGCCTTCTTCTGTACGCATCAACCGGGCCTCATCACGAACCGCCGGAACACCAGTGCTCATCACAACCGTCGAGGCGCTTTGCTCGACGTAGTAATAATATCCCAAGGTAACCACGAGTCCGAAGACCCCCGAAATCGCGACACAGGCCGTTACAGGTGAGACTTTCACTGGAGCACGCTTAGTGGCAACACTCTGTCCGCACCCACCTGCACCGTAAAGGCAATTTCCCTTTACAGACTAAGATAAAAACAACGCAACAGGTCGCTTTACCTTAGTTAAACATCACAAATATCTCGTGCGACATTTAGCGTTCGTCACCGAGCGCAGCCTTGAGTCGTGAGATCGTGGCAAGAGCTTCATCGACCGGGCCGAGCACGCAGACATGGCCCATCTTGCGACCGGGCCGGGCCTCGGCTTTGCCGTAGAGGTGGAGCTTGGCCTTGGGCTCGGAGAGGACGATATCCCAACGAGGATCGCCGTCCTTCCAGAGATGGCCGAGGATGTTCCACATCACGACGGGCGTAAGCAGCTCGGGCGAGCCGAGCGGCAGGCCGCAAACTGCGCGAAGCTGCTGCTCGAACTGGCTCGTGGCGCAGGCGTCGAAGGTGTAGTGGCCGGAATTGTGCGGACGCGGGGCGAGTTCGTTGACAACGAGCCTGCCATCACGGGTCAGGAAAAACTCGACCGCCAGCAGGCCGACGACGTCGAGCGCGACGGCGATTTCCCGGGCGAGCTTTTCCGCCGCCTCGGCGACCTCGGGCGAAAAGCGACCGGGGACGATCGAAAGATCGAGAATGTGGTGGGTGTGGATGTTCTCCGAGGGCGGGAAGGACACCGCCACACCGTCGACCCCGCGAGCCACGACCACGGACAGTTCCAGTTCAAAAGGCACCCAGGCTTCCAGCACGCCGCGCGGCGCACCGAAATTCTCCCAAAGCTGCGCCGCGTCAACCGGGCCGCTGAGTTTTACCTGCCCCTTGCCATCATACCCGAAATCGGCCGTCTTCAACACGGAAGGCGTGCCGATCTCGCTGATCGCCGCCGCGAGGGATTCCGCAGAGTCGACCACGCGGAACTCCGCATGAGGAAAGCCATGCTGGCGCAGGAAGGTCTTTTCGCGCTCGCGGTTCTGGCAGATGTGCAGCACCTCGCCGCGCGGACGCACCGGGCAGATCGACTCGACTGCCTGCACCGCGCTGAGCGGGATGTTCTCAAACTCAAAGGAAATCGCGTCCACTCCGGAGGCAAACCGGGCCAGCGCGTCGGTATCCGTAAACGAAGCCGTCACCTCGACATCGCTGATCTGGCCGGCCGGGCTGTCCGGATTGGGCTCAAAAGCGTGCACCCTGTACCCCATCCGCCGGGCGGCGATGCCAAACATGCGCCCGAGCTGGCCTCCGCCGAGGATGCCGACGGTGCTGCCGGGGTTGATGGAATTCCTTTTCGCCGGAGCATCGGCTCGGCTAGGGTGCTCGTTCTCGTTCTGCATGGTTGACCGTATTACGTACTTTCTGGCGCTGGGCATCATCTCGGTAATCCGATGTCTGCCACTCGGCGCGGCCTTTGTTCTCGGCCAGTCGCTCGGGGCGCTACTGTGGGCCATCCTGCCCAGCTATCGGCGGCTCGCAAGGGAAAATCTCACCCGCGTCTTTGGCGAGGAGAAAACCCCGGCGGAAATCCGCGCCCTCACCTTCAAGCACTTCACCACCCTCGGGGCCAACAGCGTCTGCGCCCTGAACATTGCGGGGGCTCCGCAGAAGGTGATCGCCAAGGCTGCCTGGATCTCCCACCCCGAACGTCTGCAAAAGCACCTCGCCGCCGGACGCCCCGCCGTCATCGCCATCAACCACATCGGCAACTGGGAGCTTTACGCCCAGATGGTGTTCATGATGCCGGAGATCAAGTTTGGCACGGTCTACCAGGCGTTGCGCAACAAGCCGCTCGACGACCTGATCAACCAGGACCGCCGCCGCCTCGGCGTGGCCACCTTTGACCGCAAGCGGGGCTTCAACGAAGCCATCGCCCTCCTGCGCCAGCCCGGCGTGGTCGGCGTGCTGGTCGACCAGAATGCCGGGGACGGCGGTATTTTCATGCCGTTTTTCAACCGCCTGAGCTCCACCTCGCCGCTCGCGGCCACTCTGGCCATCCGCACGGAGGCCGCCGTGGTGCCGATCGCGATCTTCACCGAGGGCTTCGCCAAATGGCGCGTCGAGATCAGCGAGGAGGTGACCTACGATCCGGCCCAGCCCGAGCAGCTCACCCTCGATATCAACAAGGCGCTCGAGCGCCAGATCCGCGAGTCGCCCGCCGACTGGTTCTGGGTTCACAACCGCTGGAAAACCCCGCTCCCGCACTTCCTTACCGTCACGCAGAAGCGCGGCGTGTACCTCCCGGAGGGCGAGAAGGAGAAGCTGAAGCCCTTTCGCATCGTCGTGCGCTCGCCGAACTGGCTGGGCGACGCCGTGATGAGCTTCCGCGCCGCCCGCGCCTTCAAACTGGGCCGCCCGGATTCCCAACTCGCCATCCTTACCCCCGCCAAGCTGGCCGGGCTCTGGAAACTCGTGCCCGAGGTGGACGAGATCATTCCCTTTGAGCCCAAAGAGTCGATTTTCTCCGTGGCGAAGAAAATCCGGGGCCGCTTCGACGTGGCCGTGCTGTTTCCGAATTCGCTCCGCAGCGCCCTCGAGGCGTGGCTGGCAGGCATACCGCGCCGATTCGGCTATCGCGGGCACAACCGGGAGTATTTCCTCAACCAGATTCCGTCCGAGAAAAAGAAGAAGAAAAAAAAGGCGGCTCCGAAGCCCGAGCACCATGCGGACCGGTACTTCACGCTGGCCGAGAAGTGCGGCGGCGTTGAACCCCCGCCCCTTCCCCGCCGCAGCCGTCCGGCTCCCGGCAAGCCCGTCATCGGCATCTGCCCCGGCGCGGAGTACGGCCCGGCCAAGCGCTGGCCAGCAGAGAGTTTCCGCAAGACGATGGACCTGGTCTCGGCCAAGCTCGACTGCAAGTGGGTGATCCTGGGCGTCGCCGCCGATCAACCCATCGCCACCGAGATCCTCGCGGGATTCCCCGGCGAGGCGGAGGACCTGACCGGCAAGACGTCCCTCGACGGCCTCGTGGAGACGCTGGAAACCCTCACCGCCCTCGTGACCAACGACACCGGCACGATGCACCTCGCGGATTTCCTCGGCGTGCCGCTCGTCTCGGTCTTCGGCTCCACGGAACCCGACCTCACCGGCCCTCGCAACGACAAGAGCGTGGTGATCCGGCATCGGGTCGAGTGCAGCCCGTGCTTCCTGCGCGATTGCCCGGTGGATTTCCGCTGCATGGCCGCCGTGACCCCGGAGGAAGTCTCCAGCCGCGTGCTGGAGCTGGTAAATGGTGGGCAGTGAGGGGATCGAACCCCCGACCAATAGTGTGTAAGACTACCGCTCTACCGCTGAGCTAACTGCCCTTAACCGATGCAAGCCAGTATAGTGCTACAATCGCTCACCCTTTCAAGGAAGACATTGTAACCGCGATCCCCAAAGTCACGCGGCAAAACGCGAAGAGCTGCGGGTCTCTGGCAAGCTCAGCGTATTATGCATCAGCCAGAACGCGAGGCAAGCAGATCAAGCAAGTTCTTGAAACAAAACACCTTGCCAAAGCCGCCCATCCATCAACGGATTAGGGCGGACTAAAAGAATCTGTAGCTGCTGCCCGGCGGCGGCGCGAGCCGCCCTGAAGCGTCGGTCGCTTGGGCAGTATGCCAAACTTTGCGATGATCGCACCCGCAGCAAAAGCCTCCGCAAGACAAGCTCCCGTTCCCAACCCGGTAATCGTCTGATTTCCGCTATCGAAAAGAAACTCCGCCGTCGACCGGATGAGGGAGTTGTTCAAGGTGATGGCCACTGAGATTGAGCTGCCCGCTGTGGCGACAAAGTTTCCACTGGAGGCTCCACTGCCCGGTTCCGTGGTGAAGGCCAGGGCCGAGATATCCTTCACCGTACACGAGCCGGACTTGAAAAAAGTCGCCGTGTTCAGGTAGCCCGCCGTCTGGTTGGCGATGCTGGTGTAAAACTTGCCGCTGCTTGAGGAATCAAAGAGAACGGCTGTTCCCGCGAGCTCGCCGTTGATTCCGACATTCCCCAACACCGCCCAGGGAAATCGCAGACATCCCATTCAACGCCCCGAGGGAGAGCCTAGTGCCACCACGCAGGCTCTCGTTGGAAGACGACTCCGTCGCATCCAGAGTCGCCGCTGAATCAATCGTCTGGGGGCTTGCCTCATTGGCGCCGAGCAGGATCAACCCGCCCGATCCCGGCACAGAACCGCCCGACCAGTTTCCATTCGCCGCATCGGCCCAAGTACGTCTGGCCGCATGGGGAGAGGAGGAAACCTACTTCTCCACCGGCACGACGATGCCACGCATGATGATGTTCTGGCAGAAAATGAACACCAGCAAAGTGGGAATGGCCGCAACGATAAGGGCTGCGTAAACGATGCCCTGGCCGCTGGTCTGCTGCAACTGGAAGAGCCAGACCATGAGGGTCCACATCTTCGGATCCTGGCAGATCAGCAAGGCGAACATAAACGCCGCATAGGCATGGGTGAACGCCCCCAGCGCGATCACGGCCAGGATCGGCTTGGACAAAGACATCGTGATATTGAAAAAGATCGTGGGCTCGCTCGCTCCGTCGATGGCGGCACTCTCGTAAAGCTCGCGCGGGAGGGAATCGAAAAAGCCCTTGAGGAGAAAGATGTGATAGCCATTGGCCAGCCCGGGAAGGATCAGCGCCCAAAAGGTATTGAGCATGCCGAGTTCCCGCAGGAGAAGGAACATGGGGATCTGGGTCACCATGGCGGGAAACGCCATGGTCATCATGAGAAAGAGGAGCACCTTGTAGGTGGACCGGGGCCGAAACCGGCTCAGGGCGTAGGCGGCGATCGGGTCCACGGTGAGAGCGGCCAGGATGGACAGGGCGCAGAAGACCAGCGTATTGAAAAGGCCCCGTCCGTTGACGACGAGGTAGTTCCACACGTCGACATAGTTGCGCGTGGTAAAGTACCACTTCAGCCAGCCCTGCATCCCCTGGAAATCCGCAAACTGGACCGACTGTTGCGGCATCGGCACCACACCCCAGGAGGAGTGCGCAGTTCCCAGTCTGTCATTCATCGCAGCCAGGTTGCCGTAGCGCTGGCGGAGATACTCCCGGAAGGCAAAATCCGGTCCCGCAAGCTTCACGGCTTCGATCGGAAGCACGTGTCGGATGCCAGCGGCTTCGTCGGTCCAGCCCTCGAGAAATCCGTCCCAATCCGTCTTGCCAAGGCCGTCCGCAGGGCGGGTGGTGGGAAAGGAGACCTCGTCAAAGCTCGCGAGTGACGTACCACGGCGCTGATTGAAGGCCACGATATCGCTGCGATACTTGGCGCGAAGATAGGCTTGGAAAGCCGGGGCGGCCCCGGGGTCAACCTGCAAAAATGCGGGGTTCACGACATTCCGCACAAAAACCTCGTAGTCCTTGCGCAGTCCCGGCGGCATCTCGGCCGCCGAGGGTTCGAGCGGGACATCGCCCCAGGAGGAAAATCGCGTCCCGAGAGCGCGGTTCAGGTCCTCAATAGCCCCCCCATGCTCTCCGCGCAGGTAGCTGCGGAAGAAGTTCGACAGATCCAGGTACGCTCTCCACGTGACCGGCTGGGAGAGAGAGAACTCCTCGACCCTCTGGGAAAATGGAGTCGCCGCATCGGTGACGAACCGATTGAGAAAGTTCGCCGGCACGACATAGAAGGCCGATACATTGGGAAAGGAGGTCTGGTACTTGAGATTGATCGCCTCAATGCTGCCGTTTTCCTTCAGCAGTTCGGATCGCAGCTTTGCGAGGTTGAACGGCACTGCGTTCTTGCTGACAGGGCATTGCAAATAGGCGAGGACGAACCACGCCACGTTCTCGCTCTTTTCCCGGCTGGCGACAAACAACCGCCAGTCCGCATCCAGAGGCGACGATTTTTCCGGGGGATTCACCTGCAGGAAGGTCGCGTCCCACAGCCCGTAGGCGTTCTGCATCGCCACGCTTCGCTCGTTGAAGAACCCCTCGAGGTATTTTTGGTACAGAGCGGTTTCATTGACGAGATAGCGCGGCACCACGGTCACCTCGGCGGCATCCAGCGACGTCTTGGTGCTGCCGCTCAGCATGAGCAAAAAGGGATACACCATCGTCACCACACCCGCTGAGAGCAGGATGTAGATGGACCAGATCAGGAGACGCGACTTCCATTGTCGACGCCCGATGAGAGAGATCATTGGCATGGGTTTATCTTCCTCCCGTGGTGCGAAACTCGACCTTGGCGAGCATGCGCAGTTGATAGACCGTGAAGCCGATAAGCAGGAATCCCAGCATCCACGCCATCGCCGTCGCCGGACCAAACTCCAGGTACACAAAGGCCTTGTAAAAGATGTTCAACGGAGCAACCTCGGTATTGGCCTCTCCTCCCGTCATGGCCAGCACATGGTCCGCGGACCCCAGCCACGATCCGATGAATGCGCCGACGAAGCTGATCATGATCAGCGGGCGCATCATGGGAATGACGATGGTGATGAGCTTGTCCAGGAAACCCGCTCCGTCGATCTCGGCCGCGTCGTAGAAATCGTCGGGGATGCCTTTGAGGGCGGCCAGGTAGATCAGGCACCCGGGCCCGGCGCCGGCCCATATTCCCGGCAGCACGATCGACAGCATCGCGTACCGGGGGTCTTTCAGCCATTGAATCGGCTCGGGCAGCGTACGAAAAAGGCCGGCCAGCCCATAATCCTCCAGTACTCCCCAGGGAATGCTCACCATGCTGAAAAGGAAAACGCCGCCGATAAGGGCCGAGATCGCGGCGGGAACCATCTGGCCGTGAAACCGGAACCGGTTCGCCAGCACCAGCGTCAGCGACAACACTGCGAGCCCCACGCCGACAAATACGATGGCAGGCAGTTTCAGGACAAAGGCATTGAGCGGCGCACGCGGTGTCGGATCGTAGAACTGCTTCCAGAGCAGAAGGGTCACGAGTCCCGCCAGCACCGCGGGCAGATAGAACATCAGACGGTAAAACACCTTACCCCTCGGCACCTCCTGCAGCAGGATCGCCAGGATGATCGGCGGCAGAAATCCGAACACGAGCGAGATAAAGGAGAACCGCAGTGAGTTCCACAGCGACTGCCACCACAGCCCATCCCACAGCATGTCGCCAAAGTGCTTCAACCCCACCCAGGTCGACCCCTCCAGGATACGGTAGTCCTGAAACCCCATCACGGAACCCGCCATCAGCGGATAGTATTTCCAGACCAGGATCGAAAGCAGCGCAGGCGCCAGCATGAGGCTGATCGCCAGCCCCCGCCGGAATCCCATCCGTCCAGGCACCGAGGAAGATTGCGATCCGAAAGTCTGGAACACCCGGAAGAAAACAAATCCAAATGCCGCAGCCACGCAGGCAAGGAATATCGCGGCCACGATGGAGCGCGTCCTCCGTTCCTCCGGCGTCACCTTGCCGATCATCACGGCGTTGGCCCGCTGCTCACCGCGCTGAAGCAGCTGCGCGAGATAGTTGATGCGTTCGCCGGGCTCCTTCGGCACGCCGTTGCGCATGGCCGCCTCCGCCGCCTCGCGTACGGGGATGCCCAGCATGCGGTAGGCCAGGTTGCTGTTTTTTCCGTAAGGCTCCGGGCGGCCGGTCTCCGAGGCGATGCGAAACACCTCCGCCCAGCCCTTGGGCGCGAGGCGGGCGACCTCGGAATATCCAAATCGGTTCAGATCGCGCGGGCTGACAAAACGCCCCAGCCCGGCCTCCACCAAAACGCGCGTGCGCACCGCTCCCGCGGCGTCGCTGTCCTGGTAGGCGATATACTCCCAGGCCGCATCCCTCACCACGGGCGAGGCGATCTGCGAGTAGATGCCGAGCATGCGGCTGTTCAGCTCGCCTGCACGCTGCCCGGTCGGCCCTTTCGGCACCGGCACGATGCCGACCACGTCCGGGTTCAGCCCGGAGATGAACTGCTCGTCCATGTAAACGAGGTTCATCCCGACCTCGCCGCGCTGCCATTTGTAGTCGCCGAGGCGCTGGTCGTTGAAAGCATAACCACGCATCCATTGCCCGTCCCTGGTCTGCCAGAGCTCCTGGGTCAGTTGCAGATAGTAGTCCAGGGCCTTCGCCGCCTCCTGACTGCCAAAGACACACCGCCACTCATCGGCAGCCTCGTCGTACTCCATCACCTCGCCTCCGGCGGACCACAGGAAGGTGGAGAAGTTCCACCCCGGATCGCCGCGCAGCAGCAGGCCGCTGCGACTGCGGGAGGGATCAGTCAACACTTTTGCCGCGTGCAGCATGTCGTCCCACGTCCAGTCGACCGTGGGATGGGCCAGCCCCGCTTCGTCAAAGAGATCCTTGCGGTAGGCGAGCACCCGCCCCATGAATCCGCCCGTGGGCATGGCCCAGACATGTTTCTGGCCATCCGGCCCCTTGCGCTCGATGACGGGCCAGATCTTGGGGTGCACGCGCGCCCGTTTCTGGGCCTCGCTGAAGGAGTTGAAGTACGGGTCCTCCAGCTTGTCGAGGGGATAGAGGAAACCGTTCCGAATATAGGTGTCGGATTTGCGGAAATTCACATACAGCACATCCGGTGGAGAGCCGCCCGCGATGGCCATGAGATCGCTTTCGACCCCCTCGACCTTCAGCCCGGAAAAGGGAACCAGCCTTATCGCGACATTTTCCCAGTCGTAAGCCCCATATTTCTTCGGATCGGCCAGATAGCGAGGAAGGTACTTCTCGCGAAAGATACGGGGAAAATCCGCCTCAAACTGCCGCACCACTGCGATCTGGGCGCGGGCAGCGGCAGAGTTGTCGCTCGGAACCGGCAGGTTCGGAACGACCACATTGATGAGCGGCCTCCCGTCCACCACCTCGACCTTGCCTCCAGCCCGAGCCATACCCGCCCAGCCAGTCAGGAGCAAAACAAGAGCAAAAAAACGGCTAACGGACATAAGGATGCGTATGGGAAAGAAGCTGAATGCTGAGGGTGAGAGCGCGCGGCAGATGAAACGGGTCCTTCACCGGCAGGGCAATAAGTTCCTTGATCGGCTTTCCCTCCCGATCGAGCCGCTGGATCCACTCGCCCCGGCCGTCGCCGTGATGCGCGAGCGACCAGTCCAGCACCCGGCCAGACCATTCCTCGACCCATGGCTCCGGGCGAAGGCGTCGGCACAGCGCCAATGCGTAGAGCGCCTCGCAATGCACCCACCAGAGTTTTTTGTCCGCATTAGCATACCACGTCGGCTGCCGGCCATGGCTGTCCAACCCGAGAAAGATACCGCCGTACTCCGCGTCCCAGCCCGCCTCGAGCATCCAGCGGATCACCTCGATGGCCTGCCCCTCAAGATCAGGCCGGCCCCGGCGGGACGCCGCGTGAATGACAAACCACATCGACTCGATGGCATGCCCCGGCACGACCGCACGGCCCGGAGGCGTGTCCACAAACTCATCCGACGGCCCGAGGTGCTCGATCAGGGTTTCCCACTCCGGTCGCCGGTGGCGGACCATGATGCGCTCCAGCGCCCAGTCGATAAAATCGGCCACATCGCTTTCCTCACCGCCCTCCAGCAGTTCATTGGCCGTCTCCAGCGCGATCATCGGAGGTCCATGCACCCAGGCGGTTCCGGGCGGAAGGGCATAGGGAGCTATCGTATTAAAATAGGGCTGCCGGATCTCGGCGGCGCTTTGCCGGAACAAACGCAGAGCCTCATCCCGATAGCGCCGCGTGCCGGTGGCGAGATACAGTTCATTCAGACCATAGGCCAGGAACAGATCGGCATAGACGCTCGTGTGCCCCTCCAGCACCTCGCCGCTGCGCGACATGCGGAAACATACCCGCCCATCGGCCAGGATGGCATGCGCCAGACAGAACTCCGCCGTCCGCTCCGCGATCTCCAGGAGCTCCGGGTCCGGTGAAAGGCGGCGGTGAATCGCCGCAAAGGCCCATATCCCCCGCCCCTGCGACCACGCAAATTTCTCCGAGCTGACCGGGTTTCCCGTTTCATCCATGCAGGTCAGCAGACCGCCATGAACCCGGTCGATTCCGTGTTTCAGCCAGAACGGGACGACTCCCTCAAAAAGAAATTGGCGGTAGAAACTCAACAAAGCTCCGCCACGCTAAATAAATCCCCTGGAGGAACAACACGCAAAGGACATGTCATCTTTCCTTACAACAGCCAGCTTGTCAGCCAAACCGACAAGCCATGATCCTTTCCTTTGCAGGGGTTTGATCATATAAATCCTCTCCCATGGTTCGTTACCTCCGCCTTCCCATGGTCGCTCTCATGGCGAGCTCCACCTTGATGGCCAATCCTCAAGACGAGAAGCTCGAGCTTCATCTGGCCTTTGACGAATCAACGGGCACGCCTCAGATCCAGGATACGAGCGGAAAGCACCGCAACGGCCAGACCAATGAAAGCAAGGATGCCGACGGCACTCCCTCGACCCAGACCGTCGCGGTGACGCCGGAGGGGCGCTACCGCCTTCTCACCCAGGGATATCTCCCCAACCGTCCGCTGGAGGTGACGCTCCTGTCCCGTGGCGGAGAAGAGATCCCTCTGACCGCAGGAACGGACTTCGAAGTGGTTGGCGGCAGCATCCGGCTGCTCCGTTCCGGCATTCCGCCCAACTCCAGGCTGCGCTATACCTACTATTATGAAAACGCTCCCCTGGTCCACGAACCGGGCATGCAGGGCGATGCGCTGGGGTTCGACGGGATCAATGATTGGGTCGACGTGCAGATCAGCGAGCCTATCGACTTTTCGGCAGGCCTGACCATTTCGGCATGGATTCGCCCTGACAAACGCAGATCTCCCATCGAGCTGCTTCTCAAGATGGACAACGGATGCGGCATTTCGTTTTACGAAAATACTCTGGCCTTTCTTTACGCCGGATCATTTCAGAGCTCCGATACCAAGACGGACCGGGTGACCTTTAAAAATTTCACCCGCCCGACCGGGGAATGGACGCACATCGCGGTCGTCACCAATGGTTCCGACGTCCGGCTCTACGTCAATGGAGTGGAGACCGATGTGGCCACGAGTGTCCTGACGGGGCCGGCTCAGAATTCGCCGCAGCTGACATCCGTCCGCATCGGTGGAGGGTTGTCCTACAACTACAAGGGGCTCATGGACGATCTCCGCGTGTACAGCCGTGCTCTTGATGCAGCGGAGATTGCCGCCCTTGCCAGCCCCGCCAAATGAAAACTTTCCTTCTCAGCATCATCCTGCTGTCCGGGCTCGGAATCTCAAGCGCCCGGGCGGATGGTCCAGCCTCTGCCTATGCTCAAAGCTCCGGCCTGCCGGAGAAGTGGACCGCACCCGACGGCATGGTGTTTGCCCTGATCCCTCCCGGCACCTTCACCATGGGTGGACAAGGTGCATCCGACGCGCCCGCGCACCCAGTCACGATTTCCAAACCCTTTTATCTCGCAACCACGGAGATGACACAGAGCCAGTGGAGACGCGCCACGGGCAAGATTCACTCGACCTACTTCCCCGGGGACGACCACCCGATCAACTGTGTCACCCAGGTACAGATCGTGCCGATGCTCAAGGCCCTGCAAAATGAGATCCCCGGAGCGCGCCTCCCCACCGAGGCCGAGTGGGAGTATGCGGCGCGAGCCGGTAGCGCCACAGGGCAGGCCGCAGACCTCAACGCCATGGCCTGGACTGCGAGCAACAGCAACAATACCGTGCAGGCTGTCGGAAAGAAGAGCCCGAATGCCTTCGGCCTCTACGACATGCAGGGCAACGTGTGGGAATGGTGTTCGGATTTTTACGATCCCGAATATTACCTGCGCGCTCCGGAGCGCGATCCTGCCGGGCCGCAGAAATCCCTCTACCGCTACGTCGTGATCCGCGGCGGGTCCGCCCTCTTCGGGGACGAGGCCAGCGACATCGGCAACCGCGCCTTTTCGCAAGCCGGTCGCCCCCGGCCAGATCTGGGACTGCGCCTCGCCTTTGACGTGACCGACGCCTTTCGCCAGACCCTCGCCTCCCCATCTCCCGCCCGTTAGGATTCCTTCCAGGATGCACCCGCTCGACTGCCAGCACATTCTCTATACTCCTCCCGGGGCTCTTTGCGGCACCCTGGGAGACTCCCAGGTCTTCTCGTGGGAGGGCCGTTTTCATCTATTTCATCTGGTCCTGCCCAATCACAGCTTTATCGCACATGCGACCTCGCACGATGGTTTTCACTGGCAGGCCGAGGAGGCAGCTCTTTTCACGGGCCGCAATGGCAGCTTCGATGATGACATGCTCTGGACGATGCAAGTCATCCGCCACCCGGAGAAGGATCTCTTCCTGATGTACTACACCGGGTGCTCCCGCAAGGAGCATGGTCAGATCCAGCGCATCGGCCTCGCGACCAGCCCGGACCTGATTCACTGGGAGCGCCACTCCGAGAAGCCCATCCTTGAGGCCGCCGCACCGCACTACAATGCCAGCCTTGACCGGGTGGGATTCGTCTCATTTCGCGATCCCTATGTATTTCACGATGACGAGGGTGGGTGGCACATGGTCTTCACCGCGCGCACGGCGGAGGGTGATCGCTTCCTTTCCGGCTGCGTCGGCCATGCGACATCTGTCGATGGGTTTGAGTGGAAGCTGGAGCCGCCGCTCTTTGCCCCGGGGGAATGGGAGGACATGGAGGTGCCCTGCATCATCCGGGGTCCGGAGGGCTGGGCGCTGTTTTTCAACGACTTCACCCGCGCCACCACGCACTGCCGCGTTGCCAGCGATCTTGCAGGCCCATGGCGTCGCCCCAGCCACAGCCAGCTCCTCCCGGCCAATCATTTCGTCTGGAGATTCGCCGAATGGCGGGGCCGCACGCTCCTGTGGAATTCCCTCCGCGCCACGGCCAACTGGCCGGTCCGTTATGTCCCGCACGGCACGGCCTTCACCCTGCAAAGCCCCGCCCGGGAATTGGTATGGACTGCTTCTGGAGAGCCCTCGCTACGTTCCTGGGAAGCATGGGAAACTCTCGCCACGGAAGACTGGCAGACCTGGTCCGGTCCGGAAACCCTGAGCGGCAATGGCAGAGCCGCGATCTTTCATCCCGGCGCCTGCGACCACTTCATCCTCGAGGGCGAGCTGGACGGCTCCGCCTGCGCCCGGCTGGGCATTCTCTTCCGCGCCGATGAGGTCGGCGAGCAATACCAGGCCGTGGAACTCGACCCGCCGAACCAGCGCGCCGAGCTGCATCACTATCAGATCGCCCGCCCTAGTGTTCCACGCCTCAAGTTCAAAGGCCCCACCCTGCAACAAAGCTCGGGCTATCCGCCCCGGCTCGATCGGCCAGCCAGGTTCCGGCTCGTCGTCTGCGGCGAGTACATCGAGTTCAGCCTCGACCATCAGATCCTCCTCTCCCACGCCAGCTATGCATTGAAAGGCAGCCGCGTCGGGCTGTTTCAGATCGAAGGAACCGCCGCATTCCGAAACCTCCGGGTGCGCCGGCTCGCTCCCCCGTGGCAGGAGCCCATCCACTCATGACGTCCTTTCCATCGGTCAACCTGCTTGACCTTTCCGCCGAGGCGATTCGCGCCCGCATCACCCAGCCAACCCTTCAGCGCCTGACCGGACTTTACCTCGCACAAGCGCGCTCTCTGCTCGATCCTTCTTCGCCACACTTTCTTGATCACCAGAGGCTGGAGAAGCCCTTCTGGCGGTCGCGCGCAGGCATCTTTGTGGTTCCGCCCGCAATGCAGATCCTCTCGCTTGCCGGAGCGATCACGCAGGAGAAAGCATTCAGCGAGGCTGCTCGCGATGTGCTGCTCGCCATCATCGACCACGGCCTCGCCGACAGTGCATCCCTCGCCTGGGGCGTGACCACCTCCGGCTGGCGACACGGCGAGGGACACGACAAATTTCTTCTCGCCCTTGGCGTATGGAGCGTCCTTGAGTTTGCCGGTGATTCGTTCGCCGCAGACGACCAGGACAAGGTCCGTAAATTCCTCGAGGACTCTCTGCAAATCAGCCTCTCGCTTACCCTGCAGGACAATGCCAACGTGACCAACAACCGCGGCGTGCGCGGCCTGGCGGCCTCCGCCCTCTGGGCCCTGATGCTCGATGCCTTCGCTCCCGCCGCGAACCGCGACGCCATCGTGAGCCGGGCGTGGATCAGCCTGGAAAAGCACCTGTACTTTGTCTTCGACGCGCAGGGCGCTCCCTACGAGGGGCCAGCCTACGCCGGGAACACGTTGGGGAGCCTCACTCTCGTGGCCGAAATCCTCCGCCGCGCCGGGCAGCCCGACCTGCTGCTCCATCGCTCGCTGGAGCGCCACCCGCGCTACCTCGCCTATGAACTGGTGCCGGGGCAGGCCACGGTCAACAATCTCAATGACTCCCACGCCCAATGCGGCAGCGTCAGCGGCTGCCTGCACCGGATGGCCCTCCCCGGCGGCGAAATCATCGGCTGGCTCGCCCGTCAGCTCGACCTCGCCCCCGAGCGCATCAGCGAGGGCGAGTTGGCGCACACCGCAGCCATTCGCGACTACGTCAACTTCCTGCTCTGGTGGGATGAGTCGATTCCCTCCCGGTCGCCGGGAGAACTGCAATGGCCTGTATCCGCGGTGTTCCCCATCCGCGGCGTGGTCTCGCATCGCACCGGCTGGGATTCCTCCGACATCCTGGTGTCCCATTTCTGCGGTCGGCAGGAGGTCCTCTGTCATCGGCAGGGTGATCAAAATCACGTCGCCCTCTCTATGGGTGGCGAGCGGGTGTTGGTGGATGCCGGTTACGGCGATGAACAAAAGGACATGAGCCAGAAAATGAACCGCTGGTTCGGGCTGACCGAAGCGCATAATTGCGTGCTGATCGACGGCCTCAACCAACGCGGGGTGATCGAGGCGCCGGGCTGGGGCGAAGGCGAGATGCTGGAGTTTGGCAAGGACGATGCCCGGTCGTATTCCGTCGGCGACGCCTCCTCAGCCACGGGCAAGGATCATCGCGTGCGCCAGTCCCTGCGCAAGGTGACTCTTCATCGCCTGGAATCGGCACCCGTCGTGACCATCCTGGACACGAATGAGCGCGATGGCGGCACATTTGTCACCGAGATCCTCTGGCATACCCATCCCGACAACCGCTGGTCGATTCACGCCACGGGCGGGATCATTCATACGAAGACGCTCGACTGCCACGTCTTCGTTTTCAACCTCCGCGACGAAACCTTCCAGACCTTCGGTGAGGACGGGTTTGGGCGCCCGCGTTTGCGCGTCCGCGCGGAAAGCGCGCTGAGCGAGTTTGCCACCATCCTGATCCCGCTTCCGCAAGGTCAGCCATCGCCCACCGTACACCTCACCGGCCGGAGGCTGACGATTCAGTTTCCTTCCGGGCCGGTCGCCCTGGAGCTTTAGGACGGTTTCAGAAAAGCTGCAGGATCTCCGTCCTGAGATCAGGAGCGCTGGTACGAGACCGGCGCTCTGCTCAGTCTGAAGCAGCGTCGTCTGTTTCCTGCTCTGTCTCACCCCCGGCGGTAGGCTCCAGAGTTACGGATTTCGCGTCGCCACTCCATCCAATCCGCGCCTCGCCCCGCACGACGAGCGTCCATGGAGCCGGAGATTTTGCCGGATCGAGTGCGATCACCGCGCTGACGTTCCGAGCTCCGGCCAGCACCGAGGCACTGCCGGCAAGTTGATTCCGAGCGTCATAAACCTCTACATTGCCGACGGTACCCCGCTTTTCCCACGTCCTGCCGTTGTAAGTCGCCTCAACCTTCAGGCTCAACGGACCAGCCCCGTCGACCTTGAGCAGCGCAGTGGAGGAACCGAGATTAATCATCCTGTCCAGCCTGGGCACCGCTGTGGCCTTATCGATCGATGCCGGCTTGAGCTCGGTCTCGGGATATTTCAGACCTGCATCGATCAAGGTCTGCAAATAATAGGGAACGAGCTGCGTCTGGCTGTGTGTCGGTTTGAAGATGCGCTCGCCGAATCCATCCAGCGGGTCGCCAGGGTTGCGATAGATCTTTCCAAACGTTGGCGAGGCCTTGGGCAGAAACATTTTCAGATACGCCACATCCCCCGTCCAGCGCCAGGCAAGCGCGGCCAGTTCAAAGTGGGTATAGTTCAGCGTGTTTCCCACCTTGAGAACGTCCAGTACAGGCTGCTGGATGCGTGGGTCGCCCGTGAGGTTCCAGTATCTCATGACCCAGCGGTCATGAAAAAACGGATGCGCCGGAAAGGAAGGGACCTCGGAGAACGGTCGGCTCAACATGGCGTCGCTGAGCTCGTGAATATAAGCAATGGCCTGAGGCTCCCACGTATTTTCGTAAAAGCTGATCACCTCGCCCAGCGTCGTACAGACCTCGCGGCTTCGCTCGGTCGGCAACGTCACCCGGCCGAGGGACTCAAACCACTTTCTCGCGAGATTCAGTCCGCTCCTCTCGCCAAAGAGCAGATAGCGAAACAAATTGGAGTCCGGGTTGATGAAGTGCGCGGCCACCTCCACATAGTCGTCTCCCACCACCTCGCCCTCCCGGGCCGAGCCCCATGGTGTGAAACCCTTCACGTGATAGTTTGCACCCGGCAGCTTGCCAAGCAGCGTCCGATTTTCATCGGAGTAATTGACTGTTCCCACGTCCATGAAGTGCTGCGACGCATTGTTGGCCCAGTCCTTGTTCCGAAAATCCGCCGAGCGGAAGTACATGAAGTTGTAGTCCCAGGGGTTTTGATAATGGCTGTTGAGCCACCAGCGATGCGCCTGCGGCCGCAGCGTCGTAGGGCTCCAGTTGTTGTGCAGGTCGGGCCAGATCCACATACCGTAGTCTCCGAGATAATCCACCGATGAGGTGAAACCATGGAAGGCCTGCGCCCAGAAGGCGTCCCAGGAGTCGGTGACTCCCTTTTGCTTTCCGGCAAACCTGCCCTCGACTTCGCTCAGGCCATTCCAGACCGGGTCCGATATCCCATGGAGGTTGGCGGCGTACATCCGGTTCGCTGCTGCCGCCGTGGCGTCCGGAATCGCGGGGGCAAACTGCAGACGGAAATCCGTCGTGATCGCCATGCCCATGCCGTTGCCGGAAAGCGCATTGATATCCTGGTTCTCGATAATCGGGGGGTATACCCGGCGCATCGCGTCGAAGTACTTCTGCGGAAACTTGAGATCGAGGTACTTGCCCTGATGGGCGTAGCGGATTTGATGCAGGTGATCCGCGCTGAGCTCCTCATCCTCCGTAAAGCTGACCCGCCCGTGCTCGGGCCACTGGTAGACGACAAGGGCATCGGGGCTCCATGCGATTTCCTTGGGAAACAACTGCCAGAGATTTCGTACGCTGACCTGTGTGGCGCCCGGCGCACCGGAAAGGGTCACCCATCCATCGGCCCGCTTTGCCGCGGTCGAGGGGCCGGAGGAGTCCTCCACCGCCACCTGGTCCGGGCGTGGCTGGATGATCCATTTCGTCGTGACCGGCACGCTGATCGCCGGTTTTCTCTTTTTGGGATCGACCGGCGGCAAAGCGGGGATTTCGCCCGAGAGCGCTGAGCCATCCAGACCGGCCGCCCATTTCTTCGCATCCACCACCGGCACGGAGAATCCCAGGCGAGCGAGCTTCTTCTCATCCGTGTTGAAGGTCAGGATCGTGCGCTGATGAACGTCGATCCAGGGCTGGCCTGCCCAGGCGGTAAAGCGGATCTCGTAGCGGCACAGCCGCTCGTTTCGCGGATTCGTCAACCACCCGGTCGCCAGCACCGTCGCGCGCACCGGCCCTTGCTCCTCGACCCGCACCTCCGCTGTCTCGTCGAGAGCGGATTGAAAAATCACCTCCCGCTCGTCGACCAGGAAGGGGCCGCCCTCGCCCTGGACGAGCGGTTTTTCCTGGCCAGCAAGCTTGACCAGCCGAATCCCCGTGAAGGGTGCCTTGCCGATTTCAAAAGTGATCGCACCCGTGCTTACCGCGATCTCCGTGCCTGTCTCTGTGACGGCGAGCGGCGAGGTGGCGGGCGGCACCTTCTTTCGCACCACCCGGTACTCCGCCGGTCGACCGCCGTCGTAGCGGGCGAGGAAACTCAGCCCGAGCCATTTCACCTGCTGGCCGGGATACCATGTCGCACGCTGGGTGAACTGCGCATCGACCGGCCTGCCATTCTCGAGCAGCGTAAACTCCTCCGGGCTCTGTGCCTGGTGGCGCGGAATGGGAATGCCCGTGATGATCGGGCTGGTCTGCCGCCCTGTCTCGGGCGCTGGTTGCAGGATGAGCGGAATCCCGTCGTCCGGGATGGGCATGGTGTTTCGCCTTGATGAGCTCCTGGTAAACTGCGCGGGGCGAAGAGTCCAAACCTCGCCACCCGCCTCGAACTCGCCGGTCATTTCATAAGTGCCGACGGGCAGCTTATCGATGTGAATGAGCGCGGAGAACTTGTGCTCGGCCTTCACCTCCTGGCGGTCAACGATCTTGCCATCCGACTTCAGCTCCAGCCGCACCGCGCCAGCCACGGGATTCCCCGGCAGCGGAGTGAGGCAATAGATCAGCACCTGGCCGACGGGATCATCGGAAAAATACACCTGCCGGTCCGCGAGGATCTCCCTTCGGAACGGGATCTGCGCCCGTTGCGTGTCGTAGGGGGTGAACTTGAGCGGGAGCTGGCTGAGCTTCCCCGAGCGGTCTGCGAGCGACGCCTCCTCGGCTGGCGTGAGCTGCGCCGGGCGGATCTGCTGGAGGAACTCGGCCCGCGCCCCGAGCACGCCCGCCACCACGCCTAGCACCACCAGGGGAAATCGTCTCATCGTTCCTGCTTGCTTGATGACGGCGTTCATGGCGAAACAATCCTTGCTGTCAGTCGTTCTGACATCTCAATTCTCCTGCCGAAAAGCCCGACATCCCCGCTATCCTCCCGACCAAATGAAGATCCTTGTCACCGGAATCAACGGCCGATTTGGCATCGCCATCGCCCGGCTCGCCGCCGAACGAGGCCACGAGATCATCGGTGTCAGCCGTAGCGGCTGGCCCGACGCCCAGCCCCTGCCTCCCGGTGTCACCTCCCTTAAGCTCGATACGGCGGACATTCCCGCCATGACCGAGCTCATGCAGGGATGCCAGGGTTTCATCCACACCTCCGGCCTGCATGGCTCCCACCTGAAGACCCATACTCTGGGCGACTTTTTGGATATCAATGTGACCCAGGTCGGCAGGCTCCTCTCCGCCGCGCATTCCGTCGGGCTGAATCGCGTCTGCCTTTCCTCCACGTTGCAGGTGCATTGCGGCTACACGCAACGCGCTTCCGGCTCGATGATCCTGGAGGAGTCGCTCCCTCCCCGCGGCGATACCGCCTATAGCATCAGCAAGCGAACCATGGAGATCCTCGGCGAGGAAATAGCCCGGGTCTACGGCCTCTCCGTCGTCTCTCTGAGGCTCGGAGCCTTTGGGTATCTCGACGATGCCGCGCTCGGTCCGAAGCTCCTCAATCTCGCCATCTCGGCCTCCGATGCCGCCCGGGCCGCCTACCTTGCGGTGGAGAAATCGGGCTTCCAAGGCGAAGCGATCATCGTGGCGCCGTCGTCCCCGTTTCGTCAGCCGGATATTGCCGAGGGTCTGCTCAACCCCGAGGTGGTGGTGGAACGCTACTACCCGGGCGCCATCGCGATCCTCCAGCGGGAGGGACTCCCGGTGACCGCAGCCCAGTTCTCGTCCGTCTGCTCGATCCGCCGCGCGCGGCTGCTTCTGGGCTGGGAGCCGCAGCTCACCTTTGAATCGTGGCTGCGTCTCAAGGGATGGACCGGCGCATCGCCGCAGCCGGAGAATCACTGACCTCCGAGGCGGGGAAAGGTCTCGCCTTCATAAAAGTCCGCGATCACGGAAAACAAACCCGGCCGGGTGTACCCGCTGTCCAGGATCTCGGAGAGCATTCTCAGGAATTTCTTGAAGAGCCGCTGCTTCTTGATCGTGTAGCAGGCCATCGTGGGAATCACGTAGTCGATGTAGTTTTCCCGGCCAATGGAGATCAGCCCATAATGCGCACCGGGTTTGAGATCCTGCGCCCGCAGGACCGAAAGCGTCATGAGCGCGTGCTTAGGCCGTACCACGAGAATCAAGGGCGGCTGCTCGTCTCCCCGCTTGCTCCGCATGATCTTTTCCACCGCGCGGCGCACGCCATTCATCGTCGTATCGTGCGAAAAGATGGCAGAATCTCTTTGCGGATACTTTTGCTGGACCTCCCCAAAGAAACGCGCCGTCTCGGAGGTCTGCCGGTTCGCCGGGATCAGCAAATACGGCCCCGAATAACCTCGCTGTTTGGCCAGCGAAAAGGAATGCATCATCACAGACTGCATGTCCATGGCGAGAACGGGGACGACTGAGGAGCGTATGCTCGGAGCCAGGGCCAGACAGGGCAGGCGGCTGGCTTCAAACCACTGGAGGACATCCGCCGGCGGCCCGATCAACACCCAGCACCGCTGCTTTTCCCGAGAGGTCAGCTCCCGCAGGGCGGCCGGGGTGGTGATGTTGGAGTTGGAGACGATCCTTACCTCGTACTTGGACCCCGCCGCGAGCTGGATCTGGCTCATCAGGGAGAGGGAAAAGGGGGACAGCTCATCGAGGGGAGCAAAACCCAGCACGGTCACGCCCCTCGTCTCGCTCTGCACCTCGGCGCTCACCTTTTGCGGAACGATCCGATGGTTCTGCCCGCGGGAGGATTCAATCAACCCGGCCTTTCGCAAGATCTCCAGCGCATCGCGTATCGTCGGCCTGCTCACCTGAAAACGCCGAGCAAGGTCCAGTTCAGACGGAAGCGCATCTCGCATCAACCCGCTTCTGATTTCCTCCTGCAAGATATCGCCAACTTGAGCCACTAAAGAATACCGGCGAGGAATCGGGTCCATGAGGGAATATAAGAATAAGAATTCAACGATTCCGCCATGTCCAGCGACAAGTTTGGAGAACTGACAAGCGAAGAGGACTTCTGAATAAGCGCCCGGCACGGAAGATGACTGCATGAATCCAGTCAGGCTAGGTCTTGTTGGGATTGGCGGCTTCGGCGCCAATCACATCCGAAGTTTGCAGCGACTTCGTCAAGACCGGACAGTAGAGCTCCTCGCAGTCGCAGATCCGGCGCACAGCCGCCATGAGGAGATGCTGGCTCCGCTGCGCGACCAGGGAGTCTCCTGCTACAACGACTACCGGGACATGCTCGACCTGGAGTCCGGACTGGAGGCCATCATCATCTGCACCCCGATTCCCCTGCACAAAAGAATGGCGATCGACGCGCTCCAGCGAGGGCTTTTCGTCTATTTGGAAAAGCCTCCCGTCATCCTGTCCTCGGATCTCCAGGACCTGATCGCCCTGGATGCCCACCAGCGTACTGCCGTCGGCTTCATCGGCGTCTCACACCCGGTCATGCGCGCCTCCAAGGAGCGTCTCATGCAGGGGGCCTTGGGCGAACTCCTGAGCATCCGGGTGACTGCCAGCTGGCCCCGGCCATCGTGGTACTACCAGCGGAGCAACTGGGCGGGGAAGCTCTCCATGAACTCCGAGCCGGTCTTCGACGGACCGGCCACCAATGCCTTGAGCCATTACGTGCATCTCCCCAGCTTCCTCGCAAATACCGGGACCATCGCTCATGCCGACCTGCGCTGGCTGGAAGCCGAACTCTATCGCGCCCGGCCCATCGAAGCCTATGATACATGCTGCCTCCGCGGTGAATTTCAAAACGATGTAGAGTTCTGCATCGGCCTGACCCATGCCTGCCGCCACCGAACCAACGTGGAGATCCGTCTCATCGGCACGAGGGGAAGCGCGGCCATTACCGTCGACCGCACAACAGTGCACTCCACCCTCGTCGGCCCGGACACCGAAAACCCCGTGGTGCTGGATGTGAATCTCCGGAATTTTGCCCGGGGCGTGCGATCTGGCGAGCGCTTCTTCACCACCATGGAAGACTGCATTCCCTTCCTGGACATCGTCGGGGCGATGTGGCCGTCCTCCGGCGGCATTCACAACATCCCGGCTCCTCACGTGACGACGTGGACAGAGGAGCCCAATACCATCTTTCATATCGCAGATATCGAGTCCGCCCTCGGGCGAGTCCTCGATGGCGCCACGTTCACCGAGCAGGGTCTTCCCTGGAGCATTCGTCCCCGGCGAATCGTCCCTGGCCAGTATCCATCGGCAGATCTCAGGATGGCTCTGCGGGCGCACTCGACCCCTTCCGCCGAAATGGCCCAGGTCCCCGCATGAAGATCACCCGCATCCTGGCGACGGAAGTGCACGTGCCCTTCCGCTCCGGCTGGACCGACAGCCCGCAATACGGCACCAGTTCCTGGAAGACGCTGAGCAAGTGGATTCTTGAGATCACCACCTCCGACGGCCTATCCGGCCTCGGAGAAACTCCCAGAGGCATCGGGCGGGCGGCCGTCGAGCGAATCGCCCGCCATTTGCTCGGACGCGATCTCGGATCAGTCAATCTTTCCCAGATCATGATCCCGCCTGGCGGGGACGGGTACGCCCTCTCTCCGGTCGACAGCGAGAATCGCGGGCCGGACTGGGAATACCACATCGCCGATCGCACTCCGTTCTTTGGTTTTGAGATCGCACTCTGGGACCTCATGGCCAGGCGCGCCCGCTTGCCACTCTTCCAGATCTTTGGCGGAGCCTGGCGCGACCGCGTACCCATGGGATTCTGGATCGGCCGCATGACTCCGGCAGACGCGGCGAGGCAGGTTGAGATCGCCATGGAGATGGGGTTTCGGAGCTTGAAGATGAAGGCTTTCCCGCAGGATGATATCGCGGGCATCGTCCGGGCGGTCCGCTCCGCCGCCGGATTTGCCATGCCGATCGTGATCGACCCCAATCGGAAGTTTCATCGTTTCCGCGAAGCTCTGGATATTGACTTCTCCCTTCGTGACCAGACCGATATCGCTTACGAGGACCCATTCCCCTATCATCCGGCGGAGTGGCAGGAGTTTCGCCGGGCCACCGGCAGGCCCTTGATCCTGCATGCCATCGCCGCCGGGGTCGGGGCTGATCCCCACCGGGTGGCGCAGGATGGCGCCTGCGATTACGTCAATATCAGCCCATTTTCCGCCCGCGAGATTCTCACCGATGCCGCCACCGCCGCCCGGCATCGCCTCCTCCACTGGCAGGGAACGGGCCTCGACCTCGGGATCATCGACGCCTTTCTGCTTCACACCTCTGCTGCAGCGCAGACCGCCAGCCTCCCGGGTGACGCCATCGGCCACCTGCTCCGCGAGGATGATCTGATCGAGGAGGACCTCAAGCCGGTGGAAAGCGCCATTCCCGTTCCGACCGGGCCCGGGCTCGGCGTCACCCTGGATCGCCGCCGCATGGAGTCCTACCGGGTCGACCAGATGGATTTCACTCTGCCATGACAACGGAAACCCGACTCTCCCACAGGCTCCAATCTCCCGAGCCCATCACCTGGCTCTTCGCCGGGGATAGCATCACCCACGGCTCCGTCCATCTGCTTGAGTTCCGCAATTATGTGCAGCTGTTCGAGGAGCGAATCCGCACGGAACTCCGCCGGCACTTTGATGTGGTGGTGAACACCGGCGTCGGCGGCTGGCGCCTCGCCGACATCCTCACTCACCGCGAGCATGTGATCTTCCGGTTCAAGCCCACGATCGCGAGTCTGGCGATCGGGATGAACGACGCCGCTCACGTCCCGGCCGACCAGATCAGCGAGTGGGAGCAGGCGCTGGATGGCCTGCTCCGCGAAATCCGCTCCTCCGGCTGCGAAACCCTCATCCTCCACACGCCGCCTCTCGTCGATACGCTCTCGCAGCGCCCCATGGCTCAGAAGCGCCTCAACGTGCCGCTTTTCTGCGAAGCCATCCGCCGTCAGGCCTCGGCCCACGGCGCCATCCTCGTCGACCATCAGGCGTTTTGGAACGAGCGCATGGCGGCCAACGAGAGAGTCGTCCTTTTTTCGCAAAGCGATACCATCCATCCCAACACCTATGGCCACCGCATGATGCTGGAGTGCCTGTGCCGCCAGCTCGGAATCTGGAACCCCACCAGCCCGATAGGCCGCCTCTTCCAATTTGTCTAGGCCTCTGCCACGCTAACCCGCTTTGTGAAACCTCTTCTTCCCGGTTATCGGATCGCCTGCCTCATCGCCGCGGCATGGCTGACCCACGGCACAGCCTTCCCTGCCACCGACACCATTGCCCCAAACTACAAGATGGAATCCTCGATCTTCTACGCTCCCGAGCTGAAGGACACTCCCGGAGGCGAGCGATGCTCGCTGGATTTCTACCATCCCACGGAGGCAAGGGACTTTCCGATCATTGTCTATTTCCATGGCGGGGGATTGACCGGCGGCAACCGGTCCATCCCAAAGGAGCTGACCCAAAAGGGATGGGGCGTCGTCGCCGCCAGCTATCGCCTCAGCCCGATCGTGCAGCATCCGGCATATATCGAGGATGCCGCTGCCGCCATCGCGTGGACCATCAAGAATGCAAAATCCTATGGAGGCGACCCGTCAAAGGTCTTTGTCCTGGGCATCTCCGCCGGGGCCTATCTCGCCGCCATGGCCATCCTCGACAAAAGCTATCTCGCGCGCCACGAGATCGACGCCGACCAGGTGGCGGGTTTGATTCTCGTATCCGGCCAGGTCATCACCCACCAGACCGTGCGAAAGGAGCAGGGAATCGAACCCAGTAATTTCCGCCCCACGATCGACCGCTTTGCCCCGCTCTATCACATCCGCAAGGATACGCCGCCCACCCTTTGCGCCACGGGCGACTGGGAAACCGACACCCTTATGCGCGCCGAGGAAAATCTGTATTTCGTCTCCATGATGAAACTGGTCGGCCACACCGACATCCGGCAGACCGTGCTAAAAGGCGCCAACCACACCCGGGCCTGCAAGGAGTCCTGGCCCGAGGTCATCAAGTTCATCAACGAAAAGCTCCAGCAGCCGCAGCCGGCCAGTCCCGCAGGCGCATAGAGCAGCCCGGCCAAGCAGGCGCGACCAATCACATCGCCCGGCAGCGGCGCCCGGGACTCTCCCGGATCGCCGCCGCCTTATGGCAAAAGGAACTACGCCGCAACCAACTCGCCGAGGGCAGGCAGGGAAAACGGCATATCATGCGCCTCGGCAACCGCCGCCACGGTGACATGACCATTCATGACATTGATCCCGCCATGCAAGGCGGGATTGATCCGGCAGGCATTTTCCAGACCGTTGTTCGCGATCAGTTCCAGATAGCGGAAGGTGGCATTGTTCAAAGCCTGCGCGGCAGTCCGGGCATAGGCTCCCGGCATATTAGCCACGCAATAGTGGATCACCCCCTCCACCTCATAGACGGGCTCGTTGTGCGTCGTCGGGCGGGAGGTTTCCGCGCAGCCTCCCTGGTCGATCGCGATATCCACCAGCACGCTGCCTGGCTTCATCAGCGAAAGCATCTCCCGGCTGATCAACTTCGGTGCGCGCGCTCCGGGCACGAGCACGGCCCCGATCAGCAGGTCCGTCTCGGGAAGCAGCTCCAGCAGATTGGCTTCGGTGGAGTATAGCGTGTTCGTGGTCTGCATCGTAATATCGAGGAACCGCATCCTCTCGAGATCGACTTCGAGGATCGTCACATCCGCGCCGAGTCCCGCGGCCATCCGGGCGGCATTGATTCCCGACGTTCCACCGCCCAGGACCACCACCTTGCCCGGCAACACCCCGGGGACTCCGCCCAGCAGGACACCCTTCCCTCCGTTGTGCTTCGCCAGATAATAACCGCCAACGATAACGGACATCCGTCCCGCGATCTCACTCATCGGCTCCAGCAGCGGAAGACGCCGGTTTACCTCGATCGTTTCATAGGCGACCGCAGTGCAACCTGATCGCCGCAGCGCCTCGGTAAGTCCGCGACTGGCAGCGAGATGCAGATAGGTGAAAAGGATTTGCCCCTGTCGGAGCAGCCCATACTCGGCAGGGAGAGGCTCCTTGACCTTGACGACCAGGTCGGCGCGCGCAAAGACCGCCTCATGGCTGTCGACGATCTCAGCACCCGCCGCAGCATACTCCGCGTCGGAATATCCGCAGCCCGCACCCGCGCCGGTCTCGACCAGCACCTGATGCCCGCTGCGGCTTAGCTTCTGCACCCCTGCAGGCAAAAGCCCGACGCGATGCTCCTGTTCCTTGATTTCTTTAGGGACTCCAATGATCATAATTTTGCTAGGTTTTGAGAGTATCCCCGAGGGTCTCGGGGCGATGCAGGCGCTTGAGGGCGTCCAGGAGGCGGGCAGACCGATAGCAGGTGGTCTTGCCATCGAGACGATCACAACCCGACACCGACTCCGCCTCATCGGCGGCCTGAGTGGAAAACCAGCGGATGCACAGTTCATATGGCCCCTCCATCCCGACCGGCGCGACCGGGCTGAGGCGATGGATTTCCATGGCTTCCCGGATCCTGCTGCGAATGAGGCTCTGTGAAGCCCGTCCCGACAGGCAGATCTCGCTGTTTGCTCCCTGTCCCCATTTGACGGTTGCTGTCACGATCCCGGGGATGTCGGCCTCGGCTTCCTCACAGGCCGCCGCATCTCCGCTCAGGAAGACAACCGGGATACCCTTCAATCCCGCCCAGGCGGCGAGGTAATAGGTTTCGCCGATTTCCCGGCCATTCAGCGTCATGCGATCGATGGCCCGGCTGTCGAAGGTGTGGTTCTGATTACCGTGCGCCACGCCGCTCCGCGCATGCTGGCCTACGATCGCAACCACGTCACAGTCCCACACCGGCCCCAGCAACTGCTCTCGCGTAATCGGGCGCCCATGCAGGAGGAGGGCTTTCTCGTGCAGATGATCAAAACAGATCCCTCCCGGCCCATGCCCATCGGCCACGAGAACTTCCGACGCTCCGCCCTCCAGCAATCCCTCCACGGCGGCGTTGACCTCTCCGGTCAGGCGACGTTTGGCCTCTTCATGATACTTTCCCTCCGGGTAGGAGTGCAGGGCGTGCGATGAGACTCCCGCGACACCCTCGATGTCGGTCATGAGAAAAACCTTCATCCCGCAACTTTAGGTCCCGGTTTTCCAAGGAGACCATGTCATTCCCGAAGTAAGAAAACCCGACAGCCCACGACTTGTAAACACTACTAACAAGTGCTTTCAGATCGCTCCGGCCATGCTTCTCATCCGAAATGGCGGCAGCATGCATGTCACCAACCTCTTCTCCCTCCGGGGCCGTGTGGCGCTGATCACTGGAGCCACGGAGCACCTGGGCTACTACTCGGCCGAGGCCCTTTCCGAAGCGGGAGCGACCGTCATCATCACGTCCCGCGACAAGGCTCGCGCGGAAAAGGCCGCCGCCACTCTCTCCGCCGCAACCGGGCAGGCTGTCGAGGGAGTCGCCCTCGATGTGGCCAGCGAGGACTCCGTCTCCGCCACCTTCCGGTCGCTGTCAGAACGTCACGGACGACTCGACATCCTCATCAACAACGCCAGCGGCCGTGGCACGACACTGGCGGAGTCCGCCTATGCCTACCACCATCCGGAGGAACAGCCGCTCGCTCATTGGGACTGCACGATCCGGCAGAATCTCACGAGCACCTTTCTCTGCTGTCGCGCTGCTCTGCCGCTCATGAAGCAGCAGCACTCCGGCTCCATCATCAACATGAGCTCGATCTCTTCGCTGATCGGCCGGGATCGCTCCGTTTACGCCGACTCTCCCGACCTCGTGCCCAACACCGTGGACTACACCGCCGCCAAGGCCGGAGTGATCGGGCTGACCGTCGATCTCGCCGCCCAGGTGGGCAGCCACCAGATCCGTGTCAACGCCCTGCTGCCCGGCGGATTTCAGCGACCCACCCATCCGCCCGAGTTTGTGCGTCGCTACTCCAGCCATACCATGCTCGGCCGCATGGGCGATTTTTCCGCAGACCTGAAAGGCGCCATCGTTTTCCTCGCCTCCGACGCCTCCCGCTACGTTACCGGCCAGACACTCGCGGTCGATGGCGGCTTCCTTGCCTTCCGATGAACTCCAAGCGTTTGATCATTGCCGGCATGGGCTCGATCGGCCTGCGTCACGCCCGGCTGTACTCCACCCTTCCCGGCCTGCAAGTGGAGGTCTGTGATTCCCGCGAGGAAGGGCTTCGCGAAGCGCGCACCCTTCTCCCGGATGCCCCGCAGTGGAGCGACTACTCCGCGGCGATTGACTCCCATCCTGACTATGTCCTCATCGCGACGCCCCATCAGGCGCACGCGGAGATGACCTGCCTCGCGCTGAAAAACGGCTGTCGGGTGCTTTGTGAAAAGCCCATGAGTCATCGTCTCGATGAAGCCTCTCGCATGACAGCCTGTGCACGGGAAACGAGCTCTCCGCTCGCCATCGGTTTTCACCTGCGTTTTCATCCCTCCGTGGTGCGCCTCCGCGCCATGCTGCAAAGCGGTGAAGCTGGAGCCCTCCTCAGTGTCCGCTATCGGGTGGACTCGCTGGTAACGCTGGAAAACTCCCGTTCCCGCTACCAGGAGCATCTCCCCGGGGCTCTGCTGATGGACTACAGCCATGGCCTCGATCTCCTTCATCATCTGCTCGGTGCCTCTCCCGCGCAAATGCACGCCCAAGGCACAGCGGGAACGATTTCAGGATACTCAGCCAATCCCCTGGTTTTCAGCGCTCTCTTTTCCTATCCAGCTTTTCAGGCCGAGCTGCATCTCAGCTACACAGGCAAGCCGGAGATTCACTGCCTGGAATTAGCCACCACCAGGTTCAACATCCGTCTCGAGCTTAACAGTGGCTCCTTTACCCGCCACCGAATAACCGACGGCGCCATGGAGGACCTCTCGTTCGCATTTGAACGGGATGCTCTCTACCTCGCCCAGTGGGAGGCTTTTCAAGACTTCTGCGACGGCCTTCCCAGCCCGATCTGCTCGGCGGAGCAGGCACTCGAGACCAACCGGATCATGTCGCGACTGATCGAGCAACTTGTTCGCGGCGCCTCGCCATCCCCATTTCCAATCATTCCCGCCATCCAACTCACCTGTTCATGACCGCCACCTCCTGCCCTCCAGCCCCCAAGACCCCAAGCATAGATCGCCCCCGGCTGATCGCGGCTCCCTTCACGCCGCTCCTGCCGGATGGTTCGGTACATTTCGAATCGCTCGGAGAATACGCCGCGCGCCTCTCCGCTTCCGGAGTGGCCGGAGTCTTCATCGGAGGCACATCGGGCGAGGGAATGTCCCTTACCCGGGAGGAACGCATGCAACTGGCCGAAACATGGCTGGCTGCCGCCGGACAGAGCCTCAGTGTCATCGTGCACGTCGGCCATACCAGCCTCGCAGAGGCCAGGCTGCTGGCGGATCATGCTCGGTCGATCGGAGCGCACGGTATTGCCTCCATCGGCTCCGTCTTCTTCGAGCCCTCCTCCCCCGCCGCCTGGGTGGACTGCTGCCAGGCAATAGCCGAGGCCGCTCCCGCGACACCGTTTTATTACTATCACATGCCATCCATGAGCCGCATCCGGACAAAGGCCGGCAGCCTTCTCCCCGAGATGGCCCGCGCCATTCCGTCCTTCGCCGGCATCAAGTTCACCCACGAGGATCTCGATGATTACTCCGAGTGCCTTCGTCTGGCCGGGGGCCGTTACGAGATCTTCTTTGGTCGCGATGAACTCCTGCTCACCGGTCTGTCGCTGGGGGCCAAGAGCGCCGTAGGCAGCACCTACAACTTCGCCGCTCCTCTCTATCACAAGACCGCGCGGCTCCATTCCCTCGGCCGCGCCGCCGAGGCTGAGGAATGGCAGGCCCTTTGCACGAGCGCCATCGAGATCATGATCCGCTGCGGCGGGCTGAGCGCCATCCGAACGACCATGAGATTCTGCGGTTTTGACTGCGGACCGATGCGGCTGCCCTTGCGGGCGATCAACGAAAACGCGGCCACCGTCCTCCACAAGGAGCTGATCGATCTCGGGTTCTTCGATCGTCTGGAACAAGCCCGCGCCGAGCTTTCACAACCCTAACCTCCGACGCCCGTGCCTTCGTCTCTCGAAATCCTTTCCGAAATCCCTGGGCTGCCTAAACCCCGCGGACCATTCTCCGCCGGCATCATCTCGGAGGGGCGTCTGCTCCACGTCTCGGGACAGGGACCGTTCAGCCCGAGGACCGGTGGATTCGTCCGAGGCTCGATCACCGAGCAGACGCAACTCACCCTCGAGTGCGTCCGACGCGTCATCGAGCATTGCGGAGCAGATATCTCCGATGTCGTCAGCTGCCGGGTTTACCTCCAGCCCCTGGATAAACAGACATTCGCCGCGATGAATGCAGTCTATGCCGACTTCTTTGGCACACATCGCCCAACCCGGACAACCATCGGCGCGCAGTTGCTCGAGATCGATGTGGAAATCGACTGCATCGTGCGCATACCGCAATGAAGTACGCCGACCTCACGTCGCCCGAGATTGGCCGGATCGCGCAGACGCACATCGCCGTCATCCCGATCGCTGCACTGGAGCAACATGGCAACCATCTGCCCGTCATCACAGACGCAGCCATCGCCGACGAACTCGGCCGCAGGATCGAAGCGCTCCTTCCGGAAACGATCGTCCTGCTGCCCACGCTCTGGTGCGGCTCATCGCATCATCACCTGGGCTTCCCCGGCACCGTCAGCATCAGCAGCGAAACCTATACGCGGGTCCTGGTCGATATGGCCGACTCATTGATTGCCGCCGGGTTTCGGCGAATTTTCTTTCTGAACTGCCATGGTGGCAATCAAACACCCTTTGCGGAGGCTCTGTATCGGCTCAACCTCAAGCACAAGGGCGCGAGCGAACCCTGGATCGCGGCAGCCAGCTATTGGAATCTCGCCGCCCCGGAGCTTGCCGCCCAGACATTCATGGCAACCCCCCGCCTCTCTCATGCCTGCGAGTACGAGACGTCCCTCATGCTCGCGATCCGCGCCGACTGGGTGCGGAATAACGCCACCGGAGAGACAGAGGGCATCGGCTCCCAATATTACGATCCTCTCGGCTACACGCCTTCGCGCGTCGTGGTCTCCCAAACCTTTGACCAGCTCTCCCAGACAGGAGCGCTCGGCTCTCCAGAGCTGGCAACGGAGGACAAGGGAAGACAGCTTTTCACGCTCCTCGCATCGGCGGTTGCCGGATTCCTTGAGGAATTCGCCACCTGGAAGCGCCGGGAA